>PDWI01009649.1_pt1 | contig 11015 bp, 8 predicted proteins | sample 1430891 | NCBI WGS metagenome assembly PDWI01 (sample SAMN01162508, study PRJNA174530) | Oral metagenome, whole genome shotgun sequencing project. | biome: Marine environment; feature: Marine mammal; material: Swab sample of the gingival sulcus; isolation source: swab sample of gingival sulcus... | reverse complement strand
TCTCTCTTCTTATCGAAGGTAAACGGCTTGCCGATTGCAATCAGTTGCGAACGATCACTCATCTGTCCAACTCCCCACCGATAATATTGATACAGCTTAAATTGATAACGGCATCAGCAATCATGCTGCCTTCAACCATTCTTGGGAAAGCTCCCAGAGCATAGAAACAAGGCGGCCGTACCTTGCATTTATAGGGCGTTCCCGACCCATCGGAAACAAAATGAAAGCCCAGCTCGCCATTGGCCGCTTCATAGCCGTCATACCATTCACCTTTTGGCGTTTTCACCCCTTCAAAAACAAGTTTGAAGTGGTTGGCTAACCCTTCAATCTTGTTATAGACCTGCACTTTTTTCGGCAGATGCGCCTGGCTGTCATTAACATTGACCGGTCCTTCAGGGATCATTTTCAGCGCCTGGCGGATAATTCTCAGCGACTGTTTCATCTCCTCAAAGCGGATCATATAACGGTCATAAATATCGCCGGTAGTTCCTATCGGCACATCAAAATCAAAGGCTTCATAATTATAGTAGGGAGAATCTTTGCGCAGATCAAAGGGAACACCGCTTGCCCGCAGATTTGGCCCGGTAAGCCCCCAATTCAGCGCATCTTCTGCATCTATAATGCAGACATTCTGCATCCTGTCCTGGACGATGCGGTTTTTCTCCATCAACGCAAGGGACTCACCAAAGCCCTTTTCCATGGCGGCAAGGTGGAACTCCATATCTTCCTTCCAGCCGTCATAAAAATCACGGTACATGCCGCCAACCCGGGTAAAGTTGGACGTGAGGCGAGCACCGCAGAGACGACCAATAAAATCATAGGCCGCTTCTTTTTCATTGTAGAGATACCAGTAGTTGGTCAAACCACCGACATCAACCCCGGCGGCAGCCAGGCAAACCAGATGGTCAAGGATACGGTAAAATTCGGTGAGTACCACCCGCATAAACTGGGCGCGTTCAGTAATCTGAATGCCCATCCAGCTTTCTACTGCCTTAACAAAGGCAATATTGTTTATCAAGGAAGAGCAATAGTTCAGCCGGTCGGTGATAGGGATAATTTGATTATAGGTTCTCTCTTCTGCCAGTTTTTCAAAGCCTCGGTGCAGGTAGCCGCATTCCATTACGTTGGCGAGAATGGTTTCACCATCAAGCGCCACAGCAATGCGCACTGCCCCATGTGTAGCAGGGTGTGCAGGACCAAGGTTTAAAAACATCACATCGGTATCCAGATCGGTAAAGGCTGCTTTATCCAATCCTTTTGCGGCCAGTCTGGCACGCAGAGGTTCTTCAAGACTGTCGCTTTCAGTAAGCAATTGCCGTTTTTCAATGGGATAGTCCTTACGTAAAGGATGACCTTCAAACTGGATATGGTTTAAGATACGGCGCAGATCGGGATGACCCTCAAAATTAATACCATACTGATCCCAACATTCCCGCTCTCCCCAGTTGGCAGACTCCCATAATCCGGTGGCGGTGGGCACACCCTTATCCGGGTCGGAAACCGGAGTTCGCACCTGCACCAGCAGGTCTTCTTCCCAGTTGCGTACGGTATAAACCACCCGGAAACGCTCCTTTTGCGGCGGGTTGGGGTAGGTAAGGTAATCAATGCCGGTAACATCAAGCAGCAGGCCGCAGCCAAACTGCTGCTTTAATCCGGTCAGGGTTTTTAGCAGATCCTGTGCAGAAACATCAATTGCCACAGAGTCAATGACCAGGCTGCATCCTGCGAAAGGAAATGCCTGCTGTAATGCGGTAAAAGCGGTCTCATTCATCAGTCAAGTATCCCCTTGAAATCTTTATGACGATCAGCCAGAATTGTCTCACCCTTGATCTTCTCCTGCAAGCGCATCAATGCATCAAGAATGGCTTCTGGTCTGGGAGGACAGCCGGAAACATATTCATCCACAGGCACAATCTCATCAATTCCCTGTACGGTGCAGTAGTTATCATAAATACCACCGGAGGTGGCACAGGCACCAACGCTGATAACCCATTTGGGTTCACACATCTGATGGTAGATGCGGTGCAGAATAGGTGCCTGCTTATAGGAGATGGTACCACAAACCAGCAGCAAATCCGCCTGCCGGGGTGAAAAGCGTACAACTTCGGCTCCCCAGCGGGAAACATCATACTGCGATGCCGCTGCACTCATAAATTCAATAGCACAACAGGCAGTGCCAAATACATATGGCCAGATGGAGTATTGCCGTCCCCAGTTGATAATGTCATCAAGCCTGGTGGTGATAATGGAATCTCCCAGACTTGCTTCGATTCCTAGCGCCAATTGAGTACCCCCTTCCTGAGAATATAAATAAGACCAGTAAGAAGCAGCAGGATAAAGACCACCATTTCTGCAAAGCCAAACCAGCCAAGCTGCCGTACAGAAACTGCCCACGGATACATAAAAACTGCTTCAATATCGAAAATTAAAAAAAGGATTGCCAGCAGATAGAATTTGACGGAAAATTTTTGATCTACGCTGCCTATGACGTTTTTGATCCCGCTCTCATAAGCCTCATTCTTGATTTTCTCCTTGCTGGAGCGAGGGCCAAGGACAGTTGTGGCGACCATGACCACAGGGACAAACACGGCAATTATGAATATTGCCACAGTGGAATAAAAGATCTCAGGTGACATTTTTCTCCCTCTCGGTTCTGCCGGGTTATTTTTTCGCAAGTTAGGTTCACTGCATAACGATAGTGAATATTTACCCATTACCAAGAGATATGGGATTGGTCAACTATTTAATTTGATTAAGAAAAGCATACTTTTTTCCTGTTAACAAAGTTGGTCAGGGTTTCTTGTTGAAATTGCTGATTTTTTTTGTTGGTACCTATGGTTTTCTATTAATCCTTTTTTTGTTCCGTTTATTGATATTCGTGTTTATTCTCTTTTTGAGGATTCTTTAAATGAACATTTTATACACAAAAATAGTAAAATAAAATTTTGTAATAAAAGAGGATAAAAGAGGAAATTGCATTTTTCCAAATAATTATGGAATTGGTCGTAGTTTAAACCACACGCATATTGGTTATTGAACCTCAATTTTCCAGCATGATTTGTCTATTTGGGATACCAGAATACTGACATCCAGAAATTTCTGAATTAACTCAATATTGGTAATTGTATGTTGGGTAAGACGAGAAGTATGAAAATGACCAGCCTCGGCCAAAGCCATAGGTATCAGTAATTGATCGGCAAGATATAGTCCCACCGGAGCCCCAGCCTGGAGGTATTTTCGAGCTTGCTTGGCGGCTTTGGCTCCAACCTTTTCTGCTGTAACAAATTTCTCTCCAAAACTGGTAAACGTCTCTGTTAGATGCCTGGATTGCACAAAAATGGAGACCACATTTCCAGGACCGAAGGAATCAACCAGCTCATTTTTTAGTCGCTCCTCCTTTAAATTGAATTTTTCTGCAACAATCTTTAGCTCTCTTTTACCAATATGCTCAGGGAGTTTTGCAGATATTGCTGTAGCAGTAACGACTGGATCAATCAGCTTATCAATTGTAATTGGCTTCAGTTTTGTGTTTGGAATAATTGAGAATTCAATGCAGCCCCCGCCTGCTGGAAAGAAGCCGGGGCGCACCAGCTGTGTAGAAATTTCTACGCCCATTTTTCTTATAATGGGTAAAAAGGTTTGCTGTAAAAAATCAAAGGGAGGTGCATATTGGTTATGTGTGCCTCCTTCAATAACCACCTTTGTAGGTTCTTTTGCCATAAGCAGTGCCGGCAAGATAGCCTGGAATACCAGTGTGCAGCTTCCTGCAGTGCCAATAGAGAATGTATATTCTCCACCTCTTATTTCTCCGGGGGTAAAGGTGATTTCCTTAGAGCCTATCTCATCGCCACAAACTTTTGCACAACCAATTTCTGTGGCAGCACGAACTGCTGTAAGGTGTTGCCGCATAAGCCCCGGTTTCTTTCGGCCTGCACGAATATTTGTGATGGTAAAAGGGTGGCCGGTAACAAGGGATAGCCCCAGCGCACTGCGCACTATTTGTCCGCCCCCTTCCCCCATGGAACCGTCTATTCTTATCATATTACCACCCTTTTTCTGGTTATACAGGCTTATTACTCAATAAGCTTTAATACAGAGTCTTTTAACCCGGCCTCACCGCAAAGGATATTAAGGCTGGATTTTGTTGCGATTTTTTCCAGCAACTCAAGCTCCTTTAATCTCATTAATGTTGGGTTGTTCTGCAATAGCTTTGCGCTGTTTGCCTGACTGCGCATTGCTGCAGTCTCTTCTCGCCTGGTAATCAGGTTTGCTTCGGCCACCTTCTTTGATTCAACCACTCTGTTAAGCAGCTCCTTCATATCGCCTGGCAAGATAATATCACGAATACCAAAACCAATAATCGCAAGACCAAATTCCGCTGCCCTTGTTGCAAGAGCTGTCTTTATTGTGCCAGTCAGCGCATCTCTGTCGGCAAGCAGGGAGTCAAGCTCCAGAGTACCCACAGCTCCGCGCAAGGCGAGTTGTGTCTCTCGATATAGCGATTGTTTATAATCTTCAACATCTCGCAGAGCCTTAATCGGATCAATCACTTTATAGGTAACCAAAGCATTAAGTCTGAGGCTTACCTTGTCTCCGCTAAGAATCTCCTGGCCGCTCACATCAAGGGTGCTCTCTCCTTTATCAATTGGTGTTACTGTGATATGGCCAGCATTTTGCCAAAATACATGGCAGCCTGGCTCAAGTAAATCGACAATAATGCCATCAATTGAAAGAATACCAACACTCCCTTGGTTAATCCAGTATGGATACAGTTCGCTTGCAGCAGATTCATCTTCCAGAATAATGGGTAGTTTGGGATGATCAAGCTTGGCATTAGAAATGTTGATAACTTCTATTTCTACATCTCTAAAACCTTTCCAGATTACATGCTGGCCAGGGCCTAATATTGTCTCAAATCGGTTATTCACCCACATAAGGCCACGCTCCATATCGGAAAGCTCCAATACTTCCGCATCGTTACCAAGCAAACCGGAATCAACGATTAAATCAAGGTCTTTATGCTGCAGTTGTGGGGTGCGAGTGGAGACCACATCCACAGCGGTTTTTCCCGCAAAATTGAAAATCCAGTGTTTTCCTTCTGGAAGAATTTTTGCAAATTCTCCATCGTTAAATAGCAGTCCCTTTTCATAGGATCGTACGGTAATTTTCTCTATCATGTTGTAACCTCACCCTTTAACAACAGCCAGTGGCGTTAATTTTACCAGAATGTCAACCAGATCATCCTGATTTGCCATAACTGTATCAATATCTTTATAGGCACCTGCAGCCTCATCCAGGTCTTTTATGGAGCGCAGTCCATGAATAACGCCAAGATCGTCAAGTTTCTTTTTTTCGGTATCAAGATTAAGTTTGCGTTGAGCCTGTTTACGGCCCAGCGTTCTCCCTGCGCCATGGCTACAGGAGTGAAAACTCTCTGCAGTTCCTTTCCCTGCAACGATATAGCTGCAAGATCCCTGTGATCCTGGAATAATCCCCTTTTCTCCCTTTGCAGCCTTGGTGGCTCCCTTACGGTGAACAATAACGTTTTCGCCAAAATGATGTTCAAAGGCTGCATAGTTATGAGCAATATTAATCGGTTCCTCAAAGCTTATATTTTGAACTACCTCTTCTATTGCCTGTTGAACTCGAGTCATCATTAATTTTCTGTTGGCAAGAGCGAAATCGACACAAAACTGCATCTCGGTCATATAGCTTTTGGCTTCTTTGGTCTCAATGGGCAGAAAAGCAAGTTCCCATTGTTTAGGAACGCTGCTTTTCCATATCTCATTTAGTCTTGTTGCCATTTGGTTATAGTGCTTGGCCACTTTAAGGCCGAGGTTTCTGCTTCCAGAATGGATCATGATCCAGATATGCCCATCGCTTCCCTTTTGTATCTCTATAAAATGATTTCCTCCGCCCAGGGTGCCAATCTGTTTTAATGCCGCTTTATACAGGCTTTTCACTTTGCCATTGTCGATATCATCTATTGTGGCACGATCGGGCATAAGCGCTTCATCCTGAGTCTGGTCATGGTGCTTAAATCCCACCGGAACCAGGCCTCGGATTCCTTTTCCTGTATTTGGGGAACCCATTATCTCTTTCAGTTGATTTTTATCAATTTCAGTAAGAGAAGTTTTTACTGCACACATGCCGCAGCCAATATCAACGCCCACGGCATTGGGGATAATCACTCCCCTGGTTGCCAGTACGCCGCCAATGGGCATCCCATAACCGCAATGGGCATCAGGCATAATGGCAACATGCTTGAAAGTAAAAGGGAGGTTGGCAAGATTGCGAGCCTGGGCAAGAGCCTTATCATCAATATCATCAAGCCACATTTTGATTGGCTTTTGTTCTGTTTTAACGATGGTTTTCATATTATTCTCCTCTTCTTACTCTGTAATCCCGCCCCCAGAGGCAACCAATGTCGATACACCAGCGACCCGGGAAGCTCTTGTTTTTTAGCTTTTCCGGTAAAATGTGGGGCAATACTTAAGTTATCGTTTCAATGTCCCGTGTTTTCACTTCGTGTTGCGTGATCAGGGTGACAAATTCACCATAATTTTTCAGTTTGCCGCATGACATCTGCCAGAGCTGAATCTTGCAATCTATTTTTTCATACTGCTTAAAAAATAAAAAACAGGATCAGACGACACTGGTTGCCTCGCATGCAAATATGAAGCTGTGCTCGGCTTCTTTTATTAACGGCTACTTCTTTTTTGGTACAGGAGTTGAACCTGTGACAAACGCCTTTCAAGGACGCGGCTCTACCTACTGAGCTAACCAATTGATAAATGATGAATTAAAACCCATGTTCGGAACATCACAGGGTAAAAACGAGTACGCCTCACCTGCATGCCGCTGGTTCATCATAGTTATCATGGCTTATAAAAGCAGAAACTATGCCATCTATAAAAATAGAACCATATAAATATATAACATATTGTTATTAAAGGATTTATATTACATTTCTTCTTGATAAGGAGAAAATAAAAGCAGGAAGTTCTTTTATTTTTATAGAATATTATATATAAATATCTAAAATTATATATAGGAAAAGGTGGCACTTATGGCAAAAACAACAGTAATCGGTTTTCTCGGTACAACGCTTGATAGCACAAGCAGGGGATATAAACGTTGGGAGCGTTGGCGGCCTTCTGTTGGTTTATGTCAGCAGGAAAACTTATTGATAGATCGTTATGACCTATTATATCAGAGAGAATATACAAGGCTTTTTCAAAGAATTCGTGAAGATATTGCCAGTGTTTCTCCGGAAACCGAGGTCGTTGGGCATCAAATAACCCTTAAAAATCCCTGGGATTTTGAGGAGGTTTTTGAGCTGCTTCATGATTTTTCAATGGCATATCCGTTCTCTGCAGATGATGAATATTTAATCCATATAACCACTGGTACTCATGTTGCCCAGATATGCCTTTTTTTGTTGACGGAGGCTCGGTATTTCCCCGGTCGTCTGATTCAGAGCGGGCCGGGGCGCAAGCGTACTGCACCGTCTGGGACCTTTTCTATTATCGATTTAAACCTCTCCCGTTACGATCGAATAGCAACCAGGTTCCAGCAGGAACGCAGTGATGATATCTCCTTTCTTAAATCTGGTATTGAAACGAAAAACCCTGCTTTTAACCTGCTAATTGAAAAAATCGAAAAGGTCGCCGCCAATTCTCTGGAGCCTATTTTATTGGCCGGGCCTACTGGTGCCGGGAAGTCTCGGCTGGCAAAGCGTATCTATGAATTAAAAAAGTTGCGTAACAGACTGTCGGGCAATTTTGTTGAGGTGAATTGTGCCACTCTGCGAGGGGAGAACGGCATGGCAACTCTTTTTGGTCATACAAAAGGGGCGTTTACCGGGGCAATAGCGGCGCGTTCGGGGCTGCTTAAAACAGCAGATGATGGACTGCTTTTTCTCGATGAAATAGGAGAGCTTGGTAGCGATGAGCAGGCAATGCTGCTGAGAGCTATAGAGGAAAAAAGTTATCTGCCCGCTGGCGCAGATCAGCCTGTTACCAGTAATTTTCAGCTTATCTGTGGGTCAAATCGTGATTTACGAGCTGAATGTAAAAAAGGCAACTTTCGGGAAGATCTTCTTGCCCGGATCAATCTCTGGACATTTAATCTTCCAGGTCTAAAAGATCGTATAGAAGATATTGAGCCAAATTTTGATTATGAGCTTGAGAGATTCAGCAGCAAAACGGGTTCTCGTATAACCATAAATAAAGAAGCGAGAGATATGTTTTTACAATTTGCTCAGTCAGGGGAGGCGATCTGGAGTGCTAATTTTCGTGATCTGGGCGGAGCTGTTACGCGAATGGCAACCCTTGCCCCGGAAGGCAGAATTACTATAAATGAAGTGCGGGAGGAAATTGTTGGACTAAAAGACGCATGGCAGGAGCAAAATCCCCGGCACCAGAGCAGCCGCATCCTTGAGCAGCTTCTTGGTAAAGAGCGGGTCGCAAATCTTGATCTATTTGATCAGAAAACATTGGAAGCAGTGGTCGATATTTGCAAGAAATCTGCTAGTCTTGCAGAGGCCGGCAGGGTTCTTTTTCAGATATCCCGGCAAAGGAAGAAGACGGTAAATGATTCTGATAGGCTATTGAAATATCTAAGTAAATATGATCTTTCCTGGCAGGATATGTTGTGAATTGAGCAGGAACTAACCCTTGTAATTAGACCGAAGATGCATCTCTATCTCCATATTCCCTTTTGTCAGAAAAAATGCGGCTATTGTGCCTTTGCGTCGGTAAGTGGTGGAGAGCTTCTTTTTGCTCCCTACTGCCGGGCGTTGAAAAAAGAACTGGAGGGATTACCGCAGAAAAAGATTGCCACTCTTTTTATTGGCGGCGGAACCCCGACGGCACTACCTCAGGAAAATCTGCTTGATCTACTTGGGTTTCTTCATCACCGTTTTGGCTTTGCAGATAATGCCGAGATAAGCCTTGAAGCCAATCCCGGCACGGTCGATTTTTCCTGTCTGCGGGCATTGTTTATTGCTGGGGTCAATCGCTTCTCCTTTGGAGTGCAGTCCTTTGATGATGGTGAGCTGGCAGCCCTTGGCAGAATCCATACCGCTGCCGAGGCAAAAAAGGCATTTAATCTTGCCCGTAACGCAGGATTTGCCAATATCAGCCTTGATCTTATCTATGGCCTGCCAGGGCAGTCTCCCTCTCTTTGGCAAAATTCTCTGGAGCAGGCACTCGCCCTGCGGCCAGAGCATCTCTCTCTTTATCAACTTGAGATTGAGGGGGGAACTCCTTTTCAGTTTAAGCAGGAGCGGAGAAAGATAGAGTTGCCGGTGGAAGAAGATATTGTAGCGATGGATAGAATAACTACACAATTCACAGCAGCGGCAGGGTATCAGCAATATGAAATTTCAAATTATGCCAGACCGGGCTGCCAGTGCCGCCATAACTGTATCTATTGGCGTAATGAAGAGTGGGCTGCCGCAGGAGCCGCAGCAGTTAGCTATATTGCAGGTTGCAGGGCAAGGAGAGTGGAAGACCCCAAGGAGTATATAGCGCAAATTACAAGCGGTAATTCTGCTATTGCCGAACAAGAGCAACTGGACAATGAGGCCACTTTTCGGGAGACAGTGATTATGGGGCTGCGTATGAATCGCGGTGTTACCAGTAGTGAACTCAAGCAGCGCTTTGGTTTTGGCATAGAGGAGTATTATGGAGCGACGATAACGAAACTTCTGGCGCAAAACCTCTTAGTTAAGGTTAAGGATGGGGATGTCTTTTGTCTGAGTGATAAGGGGCGTGCGGTGGCAAATCAGATTATGCTACAACTTGTATAAGTATTACAGCACTTCCCTGCACAGGAGTGCTGTAATACATTGATACGTTATTCTGCCCGATCAAACCAACCCTTTTTTTCAGCAGTTCTTGACAGCATGGCAAAAAACATTGCTGCCAGAAAGGCAAAAGGCGATTTGGTTGTTATGCCAACAAGAAAAAAGGCAAAACAACATACCGCAAATATGGCCTGATACGGTTTCATCATCGTTCTCTTTTTACCAAGGGGTACCCAAAATCAGATGGGGCAGCAGCAGTGACAATTTGGGAAAGAAAACAGTAACAAAAAGCACTGGTATCCAGCAAAAAAGGATAAAGGTGAGGCATGGCCGCATCATCTCATCAATTGGCGCGGAACCCAGCCGTCCGGAGAGATAAAGTACCGGGGCGGCAGGCGGAGTTATGCAGCCCAGCCCGGTATTAACGCCAACAATTGCCGCATAATGAATGGGGTTAAAGCCCAGCTTCATAATGATTGGCATAAGGATTGGCGTGGTCAGTACCACAACACTGATGTCGTCCATCAACATGCCCATAATCACCAGAAAGATATTGATCATAAACATGATCACCATCGGGTCATTGGAGACGCCATAAAAAACAGAAAGCAATACTCCCGGCAAATCTTCAAGAATATAGAGACGGCTAAGCATCGATACAGAATAGAGCATTACCATGATAACACCAGTAGTAATTGCCGATTCTACTAACACCTGATAGGAGTTTTTCAGGTTCAAACCCTTATAGACAAACATCCCTACGGGAATGGCATAAAGCACTGCCATGGCAGAGGCCTCGGTGGTGGTCATAATGCCGCCGTAAATACCGCCCAGCACGATAAAGGGCAGGAACAGTGCCGGAATGGCCATCTTCCCTCTCTTGCGGAACAACTGAACCTTGTCTCCCAAAGTTCTTTCGCTTTTATCCCCGATAGTAACAGTGGTGTTATGGCGCAGCATCCAGGTATTGACCAGACAAAGCAGAATAATGGTGATGATGCCGGGGAGAACCGTTGCCAGAAAACAGGCGAGAACAGATTGCCCACTGATCCAGGCAAAGATAATAAGCGTTGCATTTGGGGGAATAAGCAGCCCCAATAGTGAGGCATTGGCCAGCAAGGCCGCTGCCAGCCCTCTGGGATAGCCCTCTGCGTGAAAGCGGGGAAACATAATGGAGCCAACGCAGGAAAGTGTGGCACAGGCC
>PDWI01009648.1_pt1 | contig 11015 bp, 10 predicted proteins | sample 1430891 | NCBI WGS metagenome assembly PDWI01 (sample SAMN01162508, study PRJNA174530) | Oral metagenome, whole genome shotgun sequencing project. | biome: Marine environment; feature: Marine mammal; material: Swab sample of the gingival sulcus; isolation source: swab sample of gingival sulcus... | reverse complement strand
ATTATTATTACATAAGCATAACTATCACTAAAAACAAAATAGTAACTGCCTAGAATATCGGATTTCGTAAAACAACACCCCGAAATCCGATATGCCCAACATAGTAGAGAAAGATATTAGTTATAGATTCACTATAGGTATAAACATGTCGGATTTCAACGTAGCAAAAACTCTATAGTAAAAAAAACTTCAGTAATGCTGAAATCCGACATTATTATTACATAAGTATAACTATCATTAAAAACAAAATAGTAACTGCCTAGAATACCGGATTTCGTAAAACAACACCCCGAAATCCGACATTATTCACCCATAAATATAACTATCACAAAAAACATACGTGTAACTGCCTAGAATATCAGATTTCTCCATAACAAAAAGTGTGATATAATTGTATTTATGAAAATACTATTAATTGCCGATGAAGAATCTAAATACATATGGGATCACTACAATGAGGAGGCATTTGAGGATATTGATTTTATTCTTGCTGCTGGTGACCTTAAGAAAAGCTACCTTGAGTACGTTACTACCGTTACTAAAAAGGTGCTTTATTATGTTCGTGGAAATCATGATGAAGATTATGATGATAATCCTCCGCTTGGCTGTATTTGTATTGAAGATAAGGTAGTTGATATTAAAGGAATTAGAGTAATGGGGCTCGGTGGTTCTATGAAATATTCTAAGGGGAAAAATCAATATAGTGAAAGGCAGATGGCGAGGAGATATAATAAGTTAAAATTTCAGGTTTATAAGCATAAGGGAATAGATATCTTGCTTACGCATGCCCCAGCTTATGGAGTGTTTGAATGTAGTGACCTTTGTCATACGGGTTTTCAGGTTTTTAATGATATAATAGAGCAGTTAAGACCATCGTATTTTATTCATGGTCATCTGCATTTAAACTATGATTATAAGCTAAAAAGAATTTATAATATAGGAAGCACAAATTGTATAAATGCCTTTAATTATCACGTTTTAGAATATGAAAAAAATGATGATAGTGTAGAGATAAAGTCTTTGATGGATGTATTTTTTCCGAGATGATGGAGAAGGTAGAAGACAGTTGGGTTGATAATACGAAATCCTGAGTTCTATAATTTGCTTGCAAATTCGAGAATTTAACAGTTCTCTGGCTATGCGAAAGTTTACTAAAAGACTTAAGAAATGCAGAAATCCGACGTGATTCTAATTTTAATATAATTAAGACGAATGTCTTTTTCTATATTGTAGGGCACGTCGGATTTCGTAAATTTAATCTAATATAATTAAATTTTAACTTATGCAAAAATCCGATATTAATATCCCTATTGGCAATCTATTGCTAATGATTTTCTTTTAACTGTAGGGAATATCGGATTTTGTAGATTCTATATTACAAATAAGCTTTTCTTTTATTATTTTTTTTCACTCCACATAAGGTTTTATAAATTCTCTTATTCTTTCCACTGCTATTTTTAGTTCGTCTAAGGAATAAGCATAGGAGCAACGTATAAAGCCTTCACCGCTGTCGCCAAAGGCATTTCCAGGTACGACTGCAACCTTTTGTTCTAAGAGTAATTTTGTTGCAAAGTCCTCAGAACTAAGACCAGTTTTTTTGATTGATGGGAATAGATAAAAAGCCCCCTCTGGCTCAAAACAGTCAAGTCCCATATTTCTAAAACTCTCTATCATAAAGTGACGTCTCATATTGTAAGCTTCTCGCATGAGCTCAACGTCTTTATCGCAATGATTTGCAGCTTCAACTGCAGCATATTGGCTGATAGTTGGTGAGCTCATAATTCCGTATTGGTGAACCTTGGTCATAAGTCCAATAATCTCCTTTGGACCTAGTGCATAACCCAGTCTCCAACCAGTCATGGCATATGCCTTAGAAAATCCATTTATAATAATTGTTCTTTCTTTCATATTAGGAAGTTCTGCAATAGAAACGTGCTTACCGCTGTAAGTGAGTTCAGCATAAATCTCGTCACTAATTATAAGCAAATCCTTTTCTATAGCTATTTTAGCGATTTTTTCTAGCTCATCTTTTTTCATAATCGCTCCAGTAGGATTTGTAGGAAAAGAAATCATAATAGCCTTAGTTTTTTCGTTGATCTTACCTTCCAAATCTTCTGGTGTTAGTTTAAATTTATTCTCCTCTTTAAGTGGAATAGCGATAGGAGTGCCACCAGCCATAGAAACCATAGGTTTGTAAGAAACAAAGGATGGCTCGCAGATAAGAATTTCGTCGCCTTCGTTTATTATGGCTCTAAAGAGAAGGTCAATTCCCTCGCTACCCCCAACTGTAATAAGGCACTCATCTGCATAATTGTATTTAAGATTAAAACGTCTTTCATAGTAGTCACAAACTGCCTGCCTAAGCTCTTTCAGACCAGCATTTGAAGTGTAGAAAGTACGACCTTTTTCAAGGGCATAAATACCCTCTTCACGAATCCTCCAAGGAGTGTCGAAATCTGGTTCTCCAACACCAAGAGAAATGGCATCCTCCATCTCTGTAACAATGTCAAAAAACTTTCTTATTCCAGATGGTTTAATAGCACTAGCTTTTTTTGATAATAAATCTTTTCTCATAGACTAATTTTAATCCTTTCATCACGCTTTTCTTCTTCTAAGATGATATTTCTATCCTTGTATTTTTTCAAAATAAAGTGAGTAGCTGTAGATTGCACAGATTCGAGTGGAGAAAGTTTCATGGCAACAAAAAGTGCAACCTCTTTCATGGTAACCCCCTCAACCACCACTGCAAGGTCAAAGCCACCGCTCATAAGGTAGCAAGCACTAACCTCGTTAAAACGGTAGATACGTTCTGCAATTTTGTCAAAGCCCTCACCACGTTGCGGAGTAACCTTAACCTCTATAACGGCTGTAACCTTATCAACCCTAGTCTTATCCCAGTTTACAAGAGCATTATAGCCAACGATAACATTGTTCTTGTGAAAATCTTTAAGTTTTTCTTCAACTTCCTCTTTGCTAGCACCAAGCATTTTGCAAAGATCATCACTAGATAATTTTGCATTTTTTTCGATTAACTCTAATAATTGTTTTTCCATATTGTACCTCACTTTATATTTAATATTGAATCGATTTTCGGTGGCTTAAGAGTTCTTTTAATGTTATTCCCGTAAATCATCACCTTTTTTTCTTTTCTACAGCTTGCTATCAAGCTATTTTCTATACCCGCCTCGTCGAGAGCTTTCATAAGTAGCCTTGTGTCTCTTGTTGCAATAATAATAGCGCCAAAGCTCTCTAGCTCATAAGGATTTATGCTATAAAAATCGCTAAGCTCAATAGTTTCACGACTTATAGGAACGTTATCAATATCCATAAAAATACCAACACTATTTTCCTTAGCTATATTCCAAAGTGCTTGGTTAATTCCTTTGGAACCTAGAGGATAGATAAAAGTATCTTTAAATGACTTAGCTATTTCTATTGCTTTATCATTATAAAGTATAGGTGATAAATTTTCAGAATTTTCAGATAAATATGTTTCTAGGCTAGTTGACTTTATATATTTTTCATCTAATAATTCACTAGCTTTTTCATATTTTTTAAAAAAAGCTCTATTAAAAAAATCTTTTGAGAAGTACTGAGTATGATGCACTAGTATCTCAGATTTTTTAGAGCTAGCTATTTTAAGAGTTCCGGAGATTGCTATGCTAGAAATAAGAACTAGGTCATAGCTATCTCCTACTTTTTTAATAATATTATTCTTAGTCATTTTTTTGTTTTTGAACTAGGATGGAATGCCATACGATTTGAGCCATTTCGCCGCGATTTATAATCTTGCTACCTTCTCTATCATCATCGGCTGGTAATATTTCCATCTCTTTGGCTTTTTCTATATAGTTTTTTGGCCATTCTCCTTTTAATTTTTTACCATCTAGTAAGCAATTAACCATAATAGTTACAACTTCTGCATAGGAAATATTATTATTAGGTTTAAAGCTACCATCTGGGTAACCATTAATAACTCCTAGGTTATAGGCATCGGACACGGTATTGTAAGCCCAATGATTTCTAGGTAAATCATTAAAATTCTTTATTTTTCCTTTTACCTTATCATTATTTGGATTTAGCATACGAACAGCTATAGTAGCAATTTCAGATCTTCTAATAGGTCTCTCCAGCTTTAGGCTACCATCACTATATCCCTTAAGTATACCTAAGGATTTAAGCTGGCTAGCGGAGTAGATTTCATCGTTTGAAACTGCAAAAACATTGCTAGTTAATAGGAACATGACAGCTGTCATAAGGATAATAAATTTTTTCATATTCTTTCCTTTCTTGATTATATTATAGAGCATTTGAAAGAAAAATTCTAGCTTTTGTATTATAAGATATAATTTTTAACAAAAAACTCTAAAATTGTAAAGTTCTATGGCTTTAGAACCTTAATTGTCTTTTAATATTACAGCAGTTTTTTTAATTTCCTGCTTTTCTACATACATATTTTTATCAGCTTCAGAAATATAAAGCTTTATATCATTTACATTGGCATCAGGATAAATAATACTAACACCGTGACTTAAACTTATATTAAAAGGATTTTGAGCGGTTTTGTTTTCATCATCCACTTTAGATTTAATCCTTTGCCAAACAACATCAACTATATCTTCTCTGATATTTTTTAGGCAGATGACAAATTCATCTCCGCCATATCTAAATAAAATATCGTGATTTCTAATAGTTCCTGATATAATTTTTGCGGTTTTCTTTATTAGTAGGTCGCCGTACTTGTGACCAAGGCTATCGTTGACAGTTTTAAGACCGTTTATATCTACAAAAATTATTGCAATAATAGAGCCTCTATGTCTTGTTTCTCTAACTATTTTCATTATTTTATTTATACCTGTACGTCTATTATATGTAGATGTTAAGAGGTCGATTTGAGAGTAGTACTTAATCCTGTTTTTCTGTACGTTATATAGCATTATCATGAAAGAAAAGAATAGAGAAAATAGTAAAATGGATATAAGTAAAAATGAATCATTAAATATTTCTTCATTTATATATTGCCACAAATTAATTATGAATGCTTTTGGAACTTTCTCTTTTGATATATGAACTACACAAATAAAGTTACCACCAGCAAAGATAATATCTTCCTTAGCAATTAAGAACTCACGTTTATTAATATTATCAAAGGGAATAATTGTTTCTGAATAGTATTTGTCATTATTATCAATGTGTTCACCTAAAAGAAATATATATTTCCATTTTTCAGGATAGGCATTTTCAAATTTTACATCTTTCATATCCTTATACATAAAGGCAAATTCGCTGGACGGATCTTCATCATTAGAAATCCAGTATCCATCATTATTTATTAGATGAACATAACCATAGCTAGTTCTAGCTATATCTTTAAAGTTAGAAATCATAATTTCAGCATAGTAGTTTGCGACGATTATTCCATAAAGATTTCCTTTTTCATCAAAAACCTTAGTTGCTAAACGTATTACTGGTTTTCTAGGCTCTTCAATTTTGTTGTTTTCTACATTTAGGTCTAGCTTAGAAATATATATTTGACCCTTTTCTAGCTTCATAGCATCTTCAAAGTAGTAACGACCTTTTTTATTTTGAAGCAAGTTATGTTGTATAATTTTAGCATTGTTATTAACATAATTAACACGTGTTAATTCATTACCATTTTTATCTATGAATCTAAGTTGGTCATAATTTTTCTTATTTTTAATGATATAAGAAAAAACTTTTTCTAGATTTTCAAGAGGCTCCTCTTTACTTGAGCCATCATTAATAGACTCTTCTGCTATATCAGTAAGAGCCAGCATATCCCCGATTAACATATTAAAATTATCTTCTAACATTCTCTTTTCTAATGCGACTAGACGAGTTTCACTTTCTTTTATACTTTTTGATAAGGTATATCGTTTGCTTAATTCCTTATTGTAGTTGATAGTTGTATATACACTTATCGAAACAATAAAAAATAAAATCGTCCATACAAAAAACAAAGTTATATTTTTTTTATTTAATATTTTCATAGTATAAATCACCTACCTGATAATTACGTAGTATTCAATAAATGTATCGGATGTATTTTAATTTAGATTAATAAGTTTAGCTAAGCCTTACATAAGTTTAACTATTTTTAGACAGTTGTTTTTTTAGTTTTAAGATGGATATTTAGAAAATTATTATAAAAAAACTTTAGACTTAATTATTTTGTAACTAATTTTAATATCATTTATGTTATTATTGTAATAGAATAAAAAATTAGTTTAGAAATTAAGAGGATATTATGAACATTCTAAAGTTTTTTAGATCACTGTTTACTTTTTTGCTAATATTGATTTTGATAATGATGGCTAAGAAGTTTTATATAAAAGATGATTTAAAGTTTATTGCAGTAAATGAAGAAATGATAGATAAAAAAATACTAGTAGGCGAAATGGAAGAGGATTCCCTTTTGCCTATTTTGGATGGGAAAAGACTCAACATTCCTAATTATCCTGTTTTTAAAAATGACAATGTGTATCTTCCTATTGATTTTGTAAAAGAGTATTTTAATGATGATTTTTATTGGGATGCAAATGAAAATATACTCACTTTAACTACAGTAAATAAGGTTATTAGAATGAGTACGGATGAGCTTACTTATTATCTAAACAATAAGCCGCTTCCTTTAGATATTCCTGTTATAAAAATAAATAGCAAGCCGTATATTCCTTTAACTTTAGTTGAGAAATTTGCGGATTTTGACTTTGAAAAAAGAGATGTAGGAACTATAGTTATTGAAAATAGGACAGTTGATAAGAACCTTTTGATTGTAAAAAATGAGAATACATCAATATATAAAATAAGAGATGATAGTTCGAATCTAATCGATAAGGTCTCTGCAGGTGATGAACTTAAGTTTTTAGGTGGAGACGAAGTTTGGGATAAAGTCTTAACAAATGATGGATTTTTAGGATATATTAAAAAATCTGAAGTTGATTCTAAGATAGTTGCGGGTAAGCCGTCGGTAAAAGAGCTTTATGATTACAAGAACCAGATGACTTTTGATGGCGGTCTAAACTTAACTTGGAACTACATACATAAAGCGAATAATAATGCAAAATTAGATAGTAAATTAGAAGGTGTACACTCTTTAGATGTTATATCACCTACTTGGTTTCATTTCAAAAAGGAAGATGGAACACTTGAAAACAAGGCAGACCTAGATTATGTAAGGAATGCACATAATAGAGGGATTCAGGTTTGGGCATTATTTTCAAACAGCTTTGACAAGGAACTTACACATAAAATATTAAGTTCGACTAAGGCGAGAGAAAAGGTTATAAAGCAACTTTTATACTTCGCTAAAATATATGAATTAGACGGAATAAATGTAGACTTTGAAATGGTCGGAAAAAAAGATGGTGAGAACTTTGTCCAATTTATAAAAGAGCTGACTCCATATTTAAAAGCGGAGGATTTAGTAGTTTCTGTAGATATGTATGTTCCTAGTGCATGGACGAAACACTATGGCAGAAGAGAAGTCGGTGAGATAGTAGACTACATAATGGTAATGACTTATGATGAGCACTGGGGAACATCCCCAGAATCAGGAAGTGTAGCAAGTTTAGGTTTCGTCGATGAGGGAATAGAGAAAACACTTAGGGAAGTTCCAAAAGAAAAAGTTGTTATGGGATTACCTTATTATACAAGGATTTGGAAGGAAGAAGTTAAGGATGGCAAGCTAAAAGTAAGCTCAAAGGCTACCTCTATGGACAACGCATTTAAGCATTTTGATGAAAAGGGGGTCAAATTTACTTGGCTAGAGGACATAGGTCAATTTTATGCTGAGTATGAAGAAGATGGTGCCACATATAAACTTTGGTTAGAAGATGTAAATTCAATAGAAGCCAAGATGGGTATATATGATAAGTATGAGCTTGCGGGAGTTGCGAGCTGGCAAGTCGGATTAGAAAGTGACGAAGTTTGGGATGTTCTTAAGAAACATTTAGATAAATAAGAGTAGTATTTACAGAGCATATGTTATATACTATTAAACAGTATGGAAACAAAAGTATTAAAAGCGAGTGAAAATTCAATAAAGAAGGCTGCCAAAATGCTAAGAGAGGGTGAAGTAGTTGGGATTCCAACAGAAACAGTTTATGGACTCGGAGCTAATGCTTTAGATGTATGTGCTGTTAGAAAAATATTTGAAGCCAAGGGGAGACCTATGGACAATCCTTTGATTATTCATATAGCAGATAAAAAAGATATTAGCAAATATGCAAAAAACCTACCAAAGACACTTGATAATATAATAGATAATTTTTGGCCAGGACCACTCACAATAGTATTAGAAAAAACGGATTTAGTTCCCAAAGAAATAACAGGTGGACTTGAAACCGTCGCAATAAGGATGCCAGAAAATCAGGTAGCTTTAGATATTATAAGACAGGCTGGGGTTCCAGTTGCGGCACCGAGTGCTAATGTTTCTGGTAAGCCATCGCCAACTAAGGCAGAACATGTCAAAGAAGATATGGATGGAAAGATATATCTTATAATAGATGGTGGAGATTGTGAGGTAGGTGTAGAATCTACTGTGATTGATTTGAGTACTGATAAGCCAGCCATACTAAGACCCGGTAAGATTACTAAGGAAATGCTTGCTCCATATGTCAAGATTGAGAGTGTAGTAGAGAATGTAGAAAAATCTTGTACACCAAAAGCACCAGGAATGAAGTACAGACACTATGCACCTAAGGCAAAACTTTTAGTTTATGAAGGTGTGAAAAAAGATGTTATTAATGAAATAAATAAAGATATAAAGGCTAATGCCTTTAAAGGAATAAAACTTGGTGTTATAATAGAGAGTGAGCATAAAAATAGTATCGATTGCGAGAATGTCTATGATATAGGCTCTGAGTTGGATGAAGATGAGGTGGCAAAGAACCTTTTCGCTACACTTAGAAAACTTGATGAAGATGAAGTAGACCTTGCCTTTATAACTGTTTTTGAAAGTAGGCATATAGGAAAAGCAACAATGAATAGGCTTTTAAAAGCGGCAAGTTATAATGTAAAAAAACTTTAAGAGGAGAAAAAATGATAGGAATTGGTGCAGACCATGGTGGTTTTGAGCTTAAAAGAGAATTGATAGTTTATTTAGAAAAAAACGGCTATGAGTACAAGGATTATGGTTGTTATGATGCTAATGCGATAGATTATCCAGATATTGCACAGCCACTAGCTAGAGATGTGGCTGAGGGTGAATTAGATAAAGGAATTTTAATTTGTGGCACAGGAATAGGAATATCAATAGCAGCAAACAAGGTAGAAGGTATAAGGGCAGCTTTATGTCACGACGTTTTTTCAGCTGAGGCAACTAGACTTCACAACGACGCAAACATACTTGCAATGGGTGGTCGTGTAGTTGCGGGAGGACTTGCAATTAAAATAGTAGAAACTTTTTTAAACACAGATTTTTCTGGAGATGAAAGACATGCCAGAAGAATTGAAAAAATATCAAAAATAAAATAGGATTACGAAAGGAGTTGCAATGGGTAAAGTACATGTAATGGATCATCCATTAATTCAGCACAAGGTAGGAGTATTAAGGAGGTCTGAAACTGGTTCAAAACAGTTCAGAGAACTAGCTAATGAGATAGCAATGTTCATGTGCTATGAGGCTACTAGAGAATTACCACTTTGTGATGAAGTTGTTGAAACACCAATTTGTAAAACAACAGTTAAGAAGGTAGCAGGAAAGACTTTGGGTATAGTTCCTATACTTAGAGCAGGACTTGGAATGGTAGATGGAATGCTTAATATGGTTCCAACCGCAAAAGTAGGACACGTTGGACTCTATAGGGATCCAGAGAGCTTGAAACCAGTAGAGTATTATTGCAAACTTCCTTATGACGCAGCAGAAAGAGATATATTTGTATTAGACCCAATGCTTGCAACTGGTGGTTCAGCAATTGCTGCAATAGATTTTATTAAAGAAAAAGGTGTGGAAAGAATTAAGTTTTTATGCTTGATAGCAGCTCCAGAGGGTGTTGAAGCACTTTCAAAAGCACACCCAGATGTTGACATTTACATCGCATCACTTGATGAAAAGCTTAACGACCACGCTTACATAGTTCCTGGACTTGGAGATGCGGGTGACCGCCTATTTGGAACTAAGTAAAAATTGACATAAAATAATAATAGACAGATTTAAGCTCTCCTATTTATTTAAAATAGATAGGAGAGTAATTTTAAAGTAGTTTGGGGAATCAATGAAAAATTTATTCGATAATTTAAACAATTATTACTTGATATATGCAGTAGCCTTTATACTTGCAATGGCAATTTCTATGGCATTAACTCCATTTGTTATAAAATTTGTTAAAAAATTCGGAGTTATAGATCATCCTAAGGACAGGGGAGTACACACTGTTCCAAAACCCTTAGCAGGTGGTATAGCCATAATAATTAGCTTTGTTATAGTGGCTATTATTTTCATACCATATACTACAGGATACATTCAAAAAGACTTCATAGGAATATTAGTAGCAGGACTATTGATAGCTGGTGTAGGATTTTTGGATGACAAGTATCAAATAAGTGCAAAAAAAAGGTTGGTAGTTCAAATATTTGCCTCATTAATTGTAATATTTACGGGAACTAAAATAGACTGGTTTACATGGATATTTTCTGAGAGCGGACTTTTAGTTTTGGGGGCATTAGGAAATGTAGTTACAGTAATATGGATAGTAGGACTTACAAATGCAATGAACCTAATAGATGGGCTTGATGGACTTGCTGCGGGAGTGGCTACTATAGCGGCTCTTAGTTTTATGGTTATTTCTATAATATTTGGTTCACCAATAAGTGCTATTTTAGCGGCTATACTTGCGGGAGCTTGTTTTGGATTTTTACCTATGAACTTTAATCCAGCTAAAATTTTTATGGGAGATACGGGTTCTACCTTCTTAGGATTTATGCTCGCTGTTATATCCATAAAGGGACTTACAAAAGGTGTAACATTTTTAACCTTTTTAATAATGGTAATC
>PDWI01009647.1_pt1 | contig 11015 bp, 9 predicted proteins | sample 1430891 | NCBI WGS metagenome assembly PDWI01 (sample SAMN01162508, study PRJNA174530) | Oral metagenome, whole genome shotgun sequencing project. | biome: Marine environment; feature: Marine mammal; material: Swab sample of the gingival sulcus; isolation source: swab sample of gingival sulcus... | reverse complement strand
GGCTGGGATTCGAACCCAGGACCGATAGCTTAGAAGGCTATTGCTCTATCCAGCTGAGCTACCCAACCAATCCTTTTTGCTTTTGCTCTGCAAAGATAATTAAAAAAAATATCTTAAACAACCTTTTAGTCTATAATTTTAGCTGTTAACCTTTGCAAAGAACTCTTCTGTCGTTGTTGTATTCTCTAGGTATTTCTTGAGGTTGTCCATTGCTTCTACTGGATTCATCTCCGAGAGGAAGCGACGAACGTGCCACATACGTTTCTCAATGCTTTCATCTTTGATTAGTAAATCGTCACGACGGGTACTACTAGATACAAGGTCGATAGCAGGATACATACGCTTATTTGCAAGCCTTCTATCAAGCTGTAGCTCCATATTACCTGTCCCCTTAAACTCTTCAAAGATAACATCATCCATCTTAGAACCCGTTTCTTGTAGAGCCGTAGCTAGGATTGTTAAGCTACCTCCACGCTCAATATTACGAGCAGCTCCGAAGAAACGCTTTGGCTTTTGTAGGGCATTGGCGTCTACACCACCCGAAAGTACCTTCCCTGAGGCTGGTTGAACGGTATTATAAGCACGAGCTAGACGTGTAATAGAGTCAAGCAAGATAACAACGTCTTGTCCTCCTTCCACTAATCTCTTAGCCTTGTTGAGTACAATTTCAGCGATACGTACGTGTCTTTCTGCTGGTTCGTCGAAAGTAGAAGCAATTACTTCTGCATCAACGCTCTTAGCCATATCTGTTACTTCCTCTGGACGCTCATCGATAAGCAAGATAATCATATAGACTTCCTTATGATTGGCTGCAATGGTGTTAGCAATATCCTTGAGTAACATCGTCTTACCTGTCTTTGGTTGTGCTACGATAAGTCCTCTCTGCCCCTTACCTATAGGTGTAAACAAATCGACAACTCTCATTGCCGTTTTATCGTATACTTTTGGGTTTCTGCTAGCGTCTAGATTAAAACGTTCGTCAGGGAAGAGTGGGGTTAGATGTTCGAAAGGGATACGGTCACGGCTAGCTTCAAGGCTACAGCCATTAACGTCTTTGATTTTATCAAAAGGGAAGTATTTTTCTGAATCCTTGGGAGGCTTAATCGTCCCTCTGACACAATCACCTGCACGCAAGCTCCATTTTTTTATTTGCTGAGGAGAGAGGTAGACATCATCTGGTGATGATAGATAGTTGTAGTCTGCAGAGCGAAGGAAACCATATCCGTCACTCATTATTTCTAGCACTCCCTCTGCCTCCAATAAGCCTTCAAAAGAATATAATTCCTCCACGGCTTTTTCTCTATTCTTTTTACTTGTGTGTTTTGGCTTTTCTTCTTCAGCTGTTTGTTCTTCTTTCTCTTCTTTTGGCAAGATTATATCAGAAACAACATTGCCAAGAACCGTAGACTTTGCATTTTTATTGACAAAGCTCATTTTGCTTGGTTGCTTCGGAGCTATCGGCTTTTCAGGCGACTCTTTCGATGTCTTTTCTACATTATCGAATAAATCGCTATCTTTTTCCTGTGATGTAGCCTTAGTCTGTTTACGTTCAAGTTTTTTTTGTGCCTCATCTTTTTTTTCTCCTTTTTCTAGGAGCATTTGACGAGCTTCAGCTATCTCAATAGCCTTACGACGAGCTTCTTCCTCTTCAGCTTTACGACGAGCTTCTAATTCTGCTTTGCTTGGGCGTCCTCTCTTTTTTTTCTTTGGTTGTTCTTCAGACTGTAGCCCAGTTTCGTCAATAGTTGTTTTTTCTTGTATCACTATAATAATTTATTTGATGCAACTTTCTTTTTGTTTTTCCATTAATACCCCAAAATAGCCCCAAACCTAGATGGGCAAACATATAGAAATAAATTAAACTAAACTTTGGGAGTAAATTATCTAATATTGATAATGGTATAACATAAAGTAATACTTTAGTAAATATGGATATCCATATACATAGAAACGTATTATACTTATGATTTATTGTAATTCTATGATAAATATTTCCGTTATTGAGTACAAAAGTAACACAATTATTTGATATATGTACTATCGTGCTTAGAAAACTTATGCTAAGTCTATCTTATATAATCTGTTTCTCCTTTAGTTTAATTTCTCAAGAGCTCTGTGATAAGGATAGATTTCACCACGGAGTGAAATAAATTACACGCCGTGGTGAAAAGTTTTTCACGCCGTGGTGAAATGAGATTTAATGCTAGACCTTTTTCTGTTTCTTCCGTGAGAAACAGAGGAGCTATTAAGCTTGATGATTTGTTTTGCATTCAAATGAATTAGTCTTATCTTTGTTTAATTAATAGTTTAATGTAATTTATATATAATGAAATGAGTTCTTATATAATAGATCCTATTGATCCAAAAATTATAATGCAAGAGCTTACAGATAAGTTCTTTTTGCGTAAAACGAATAGAGGGGATAATGAAATTTATGTCTTCAAGGCAATTGATGCTCCTAATACAATGCAGGAGGTTGGACGACTTCGAGAAGAAGCTTTTAGCTTTCACGGAGGTGGTACAGGTAAGCCAGTTGATATAGATGAGTTTGATGAGGGTGAGGATAGCTATACGCAACTAATTGTATGGGATCCTGAGGAACAAGCTATTTTAGGAGGATATCGCTTTATTTATGGCTCAGATGTTAAGATTGATGAGAATGGTCGTCCTCATTTAGCTACAGCTGAGATGTTTAATTTTAGTGAGGAGTTCTTGACAGATTACTTACCTTATACTATTGAGTTAGGACGCTCTTTTGTATCTCTTCCTTACCAATCAACTCTAATGGGCTCTAAATCAATGTTTGCTTTGGATAACCTTTGGGATGGTATCGGGGCTTTGTCTGTCTTGAACCCTAGGATGAAATATTTCTATGGTAAAGTAACGATGTATAAGAACTATAATCGAGAGGCTCGAAACTTAATTCTCTACTTCCTTGATATGCACTTCCACGATGATAAACAACTCGTTACACCTATGCAGTCATTGCCTATAGAGCCAGATCTGCAAGAAGTAACAAGGCTTTTCTCTTCAAAGAACTTTAAGGAAAACTATAGAGCTTTGAGTCGAAAGGTGCGTTCTTTGGGGATTAATATCCCTCCACTATTTAATGCTTATATGTCCCTTTCTCCAGATATGCTTGTTTTTGGTACAGCAGTCAATTATGAATTTGGGGAAGTGGAGGAAACAGGTATCTTAATTGCAATGGATAAAATCCTTGATGATAAGCTAACACGTCATATGCGTAGCTTTATTATTAGCAAGGAGGAACGTAAACGTTTATGGGAACTACTGCTGATAAAGGTCGGTTTGGCGAAGAAGTAGCTTGTCGCTACCTTGAAAAACTAGATTGTTCTATTCTTGAACGGAATTGGCGTTTTGGGCATAAAGAGATTGATATTATAGCCCAAGAAGGGAGGGAACTGCTCATTGTTGAGGTTAAGTTGCGTCAAGCTAGTGAAGGTTCTCGTGCAGTGGAAGCTGTTGATACTAAGAAACAACAGCATCTAATTAGAGCAACGAATGCCTATATTCAGTACAAGAAACTTGATTTGTCAGTACGTTATGATATTATTGGTGTTGAGGTTCAGCCCGATAATAGCTACACAATAGAACATATTAAGAATGCGTTTTATCCTCGTATGCGTAGTTATAACTCTCGAGGTCGCCGTTATTAAAGAAAAAATAAAAATGAAGTTTAGACTATACTATATAGTTATATTGTTTAGCCTTTTAGGCTACAGCCTAGAGGCTCAGAACTATGGTGTCGAAAGGGAAAAGCGTATCTCTGATGAGGAGCGTGTCGTTAGGGGGGATAAGCTCAAAGGTTATAATATCTTATCGGATATTTCCTTGCCGGTGCGTGTCAATGTTACTGATACTTTGACCTTAGGGACACATCATTATATGACTATGGAGAATAAATCTCTCGGGGTTGCTTATATGGGTAATTTTAATACACCTTGGCAGAGTAAAGTTTTTTTTGATAGACCTTTCAAGCCTCAGGACTTTATCTATCTTGATGCTTATCAAGGTTTGCTTCATACTCCAGACAAGGCAATGTTCTATGATACAAAGACAGCCTTTACTTTTATTAATCACAATACCAACTTTGATAATGCTTCGGAGGAAGATGTTTCTAAAGCAACAATGTCGCTTAACCTTGGTAAGCCAATAAACCTTGGAGCTAGTTTGGCTTATACAAGCTCTAAAGGCTTCTACAATGCTAATAAAAGCAAAAACTTTCGTTACAGACTCTTCGGTAGTTATCGCTCTAATCGCTATGATTTATGGGCTTATATTGCTAATGATTACTACAAAATGTCAGAGAATGGTGGTTTGACCGATAAGGGCTTAGATCAACTTCAGCACCCAAATAATTATAGCTCTGGACGTATTAAGGTTGGTTCTCAAGACTTGGAAACGAAGATTAACAATGAGGCTCTTTTTAATCGTATACGTTCTGGACACGCTTTCTTGAGTCATCGATATAATTTTGGTTACTATAAAGCAAAGGAAGATAAGGCTAAGCAGGAAGAAAATAGGTTTGGCTTTCAAGGGAAATTAGCAAAAGAAGGGGAGGGAAAGACCGATGAAAAGATTTTTATTCCCGTAGCTAATGTCGCTCATCAGTTCTACTATAATAAGTCTAGCCGAAGGTTTATTGCTCGAGATAGTAGTAGCGATTGGGCTACGGTCTTCGGCAAGCCAGATGTCTATCAGAAAAAAGTAGATAAGGCTGGTAAAACTTCTTACTTTGTCTTGCCCAATGATACAGCTGAGCTTGTAACCATAAAGAATACGCTTGCACTATCACTCCTCGAGGGTTTCCGTCCTTGGGTCAAATTTGGTCTTTCTGCTTATGTGCGAGCAGAGAATTATTTTGTTTCTAACCCAGACACTGTTACTCGAGCATTTAAGAAAACAGATAAGTATTTCTCTACTTTTGTTGGGGGAGAATTGACTCGTTATACAGGTAAGGGACTGAACTTCCGAGTGAAGGCAGAGGTTGGTGTCCTTGGTAAGGATCTAGGAGCTTTGCTCATTGATGGAGATATTAGTAGTCGCTTTAGTTTATTGGAGAAGAATTTTGGGCTTAAGGTTGCAGGACGTTTTGAGAATTATCGCCCATCGTATTTCTTAAACCATCAGCACGGCACTTATGGTTGGTGGGATAAGGCTTTTGATTTCTCTCGTCGCTTAGACTTGTCTGCTAAGGTAAACCTTGCATCTTGGGGAACGTGGGCGTCATTGCATTCATCTAGCTTGCAGAACTATATTTATTGGAATAAGGCTGGTAGACCTGAGCAGGCATCAGATATTATACAGGTGGCAATGCTTCGCCTTGGACATAAGTATCAGATTGGAGCTTTTGGTTGGGCTATTGAAACAGCCTATCAGCAGTCTTCTAATGAAACAGCTGTTCCCTTGCCTAGGGTTATTGCTAAGGGAGATGTCTATACAGACTTTCTCGTGGCTAAGGTGATGGAGGTTCAGCTTGGACTAGAAGGCTACTGGCATACGGCTTACTATGTGCCGATGTACAATCCAACAAACCAACAATTTATCCCTCAAGATAAGAAAATGCTTGGAGGCGAAGCCCCACTGCTGAATGCTTATGCTAACTTTAGGCTTAAAGGTGTACGTTTCTATGTACGTATGTTTAATGTTGGGGAGGCTCTGTTTGATAATAATAGATTATCTAGCTATCTCTATGCTTACAACCCAATGCATTTGCAAGCTGGACTAGCCGTGGACTTAAATAGATAGTGAGGAATGAAGAATAGAAAGTATATATTAGGACTTGTTTTTGGGGGAGTTGTCTTAGTTCTTCTCGCTCTTTGGATAAGAAATTCTCTTACGAAGGTTAAACAAGTCAAAAAGAGTGATAGAGATTATCAGGAAATATTAGATAGTCGAAAGCTAAGAGTTTTAACGTCTTATAGTGCTTATGCTCGAGAAGAAAATAAAGACCTACTAGAGCTGAATAAACTTGGCGACTTCTTGAAAGCAAAGAAAGAAATCGCAGTTGTCCTAGAGCAGGAAAATGACCGAGGCATTGCATTGTCTAAGCTTTTCTCGGGGGAAGTTGATTTGCTTGCAGATAAAATAGTGCTAACTTCTCAGATTGATACGAATAAGTTTGCCTATCTAAATGAAGTGTTTTGTGAGCCAATTTACCTTGTTCAGCGAGCTGACTCCCTAAGCCTAAAGACACAATTGGAACTTGCCAATAAAGAGGTTTATTTACCTAAAGCGAGCGAACTAAAACTATTCGTAGAGCATTTGTCAAGAGAAATCTCAGAGCCCGTAAATATTAAGCTTGATGAGCTATATACGACAGAACAGCTTATCCTAAAAGTTCTAGATGCTAAGATTGATTACACACTTTGTTCAGCAGAGGAAGCTAAATACTATTCGGCTAAATTCCCCGAATTAGATTTCAGCTTGCCTATTAGTTTTAGTTTGCGACGTGCGTGGCTTGTGCGTAAGTCTTCTCCTATTCTGAGAGATAGCTTAGAAATTTGGCTACAAAGAATGAATAATCAAAGGAAATAACCCCAATGTTTAAGTTACGACAAGCCCTAAAGTATTTCCTAATGATAAGCCTGCTTTCGCTAGTAGGAGGGGGACTTTTTGCACAGAAAGAGCGAGTTCAACGTCAGCCTTATATGGATTTGAAACCTTACTATTGGGGCTATAGCTTAGGCTTAAATACACAAGACTTACAAATACAGAATGCAGGCTTTGTAAGTCCTGAGGGTCGTCCCTACTTTGCTGATGTACCGTCTTATAAAATGGGTTTCACGGTTGGCGTATTTGCTGGGAAAGTCTTTTATCCAGGTTATGAATTAAGGTTAGGGTTGAACTTAGCTTTTGGGGACAAAGACATTGCTTATACAGATGGCAATAAGGCAATAGAGAGCTTTACTCATCGCCTAAGTCAGCTAACAATGCCCTTGCAGTTTAAGTATTGTGCCGTAAGACTGAATAATTTTCGTCCTTATGTTGCCTTAGGTCCTTACCTTACTTATCATATAGGAGGCAAAAAGGTGGATGTTATTCGCTATAAAACTTTTGATTATGGCTTAAGCCTGTCTATTGGTTGTGATTTGTATTTCTCCTTCTTTAAGCTTTCGCCCGAACTGACATTCTCTTACGGCTTTGCCGATGTGATTAAACACAATCGTCCAGCTCTGCTTGATGATAAGCGAATTTATTACACTAATGCCCTAAAAAGAGGGCAAACAAGAATGATAACTTTATCTTTTAACTTTCAATAAAAAATATTATACCCTAAGATTTTATGAAGAAATTCTTTTTATTAATTACCCTAGCTTTTTCTACTCTGATTGCTTTTGCTCAGGGACATACCCACAAGACTTATATAGAGTTTAACGGAATCAATCAATACCTAAGTGTAGAAAAAGATGAAGCCTTCAAGGAAATGGAGCAAGGCGATATGACGATTACGCTTTGGTTCAAGGGGGATAGAACGATTACTTACGCTCCGACTCAGAGGTTAATCTCGTCTATTATGCAGACTAATGGGGAGCAAGCTAAGGCATTCTCTTATGAGTTGCTAGCTCTGAAGAATATGAAAAACAATTTTCTTGGTCTAAGAAATACGAATTTATTATCAGAAAAGAATAAGCCTTACCAAAGAGATATAAAAGTTCCTCAAAGAAAAGCTTTAGGCTCTTGGTATTACTTGGCTTACGTTGTGGATAGAACTAATAAAGTTGTGAGGCTAACAATAAACGGAACTGAGGTCTATAAACTTCCAATTAAGGCAACAGACAAAAAGCTTCCTTCGGCAGACAAGCTATTTATTGCCTGTGGCGTGAAGAAGAATGGAGCATATGCTCACTTTGGAGGAGCTGTAGATAATATCCGTTTCTACGACAAAGCGCTTAGTCAGGACGAAGTCCTTAAAGATATGAAGCGTGAACAGGTTACGGCTTATACGCCTCATCTCTTTGCAGGCTTTGACTTTTCGACTTACCACGTAGGGGATAGTGTAGTAAATGATGTGCGAGGTCTTTATACAGCTAAGCTACATAACTATCCATCTAAGGAAGAGGATTACTTAGTTAAGGCGTACGCCCAGCATAGCGTGAATGGCAACTTGATTGGAAGAGGCAAAGGACAGGCATTAGGCGTCTTTACGCTTGGGCTTAAGTATCCAGACTTTATCAATAGTCTTAGCCTTGAGCTTAATGGTTCTTTTACTAAAAAAGATATTAAAGCTCTAAGACTTTATGCGACAAGTAATGGAGATAGATATGATATGCGAGATAAAGGTGTTTTACTTGCCGAAGCTTCAAACGTTAAACAAGGGACTATTCTCCTAGAGCGAGTGGCTAATGCTCCTAAACTTAATCGATATAGTAAACTTTGGATCGTGGCAGAAGTTTCGGATAAAGCAAGAGAGGGGCGTACTATTCAGGTACGCATCAAAGAAGTGAAGCTTGGTACTGCTACTATTCCTACGTTTAAGCCTCAAGCAAAACCTCTATCAATGCAGGAGATTGTCTTAGCACGTCAGCTTGTTTGGGCTGCTGGAGAGAATAACTCTGCTCACTATCGTATCCCTGCTATTGTTTATCTGAATAATGGTAGCCTCGTGGCTTCTATTGATAAGCGTAAGAATAGCGAATACGACTTGCCAGAGAATATTGATGTTGAGGTCAAGATTAGTAATGATTTAGGTAAGACGTGGTCAAAACCTATTACTGTTGCCAAAGGCATTGAGGGACACGGCTTCGGAGATGCTGCAATGGCGACTGATGGCAAGAACATCTATATGGTAATGGTTGCAGGTTCGGGGCTTTGGTTCTACCCATCTTCGGCAAAGAAACCTCTAGAGATGTACTTCGCAATGAGCAAAGATGGAGGGAAGACTTGGACAAAGCCTTGTGAAATTACGGAAGAAGTTTATACAAATCGTTATCCAAATGGAGGTTTCTTCGGTTCGGGTAACGGCATTGTGATGAAGAACGGACGTATTGCTTTCGCTACAACGATGAGAATAGACCCTAAATGGGGTGGAGATACTTCTAATGTTATCGTTTATTCCGATGATAAAGGTAAGACTTGGCACAGCTCTCCTGAACTTCGTCACTCAGGAGGAGATGAAGCTAAGGTCGAGGAGCTTGCAGATGGTCGATTGCTCGTGTCTGGTCGTAATCGTATAGGAGGGGCAAATGCTCGTACCTTTGTGCTTTCATCTGATGGGGGCAAGACTTGGAGCAAACCTGCGACTTGGAAAGAATTAATGGGGAACGCTTGTAATGCTGGTCTTCGTCGCTATACTAAAGGCTATGAGCATAAGGCTTGGGCTAAGGGCAAAGAAGAGTGGCTACTGCACACGCTTCCTTCGGCTGATAGACGTGAAAAGCTACGCATCTATCTAAGTAAAGATAATGGCAAAACGTGGCCGATTAGCCGAGAGATTTGCCACGGGGAAGCTGTCTATAGTGAAATAACAGTTCTCCCTGACGGAACGATTGCTCTCATCTCTGAGGAAAACGACAGACCAGGGTTTGATATTTATTATACACGTATCAGTCTTGATTGGCTCTTGAATGGGGAGCGTAACTATGATTACAAGAAATAAACTTAAAACTACATAAAGACAATTTCTTATGAAAGAGGGACATCATCACGGAGCTTGTGAGCATTCGCACGCTCACGAATATTTACATAGCCATTCGCACGGACACGGAGGGCATCATCATCACGGACATCATCACCATCACCACGGTTCGGAGAGTAATATCAAAGTTGCCTTTTTCCTAAACCTTTTCTTCTCTTTAGTTGAGTTAGTTGGAGGAATTTTTACGGGTAGTGTGGCAATCCTGTCAGATGCTTTGCACGACTTTGGTGATTCGCTCTCTTTGGGCTTGGCGTGGTATTTACAACGCTTGTCTAAGAAGGGGCGAGATCATAAGTTTAGCTATGGTTATAAGCGTTTCTCTCTGCTCTCTGCTTTGCTAATCTCTACGATATTGCTTGTTGGTTCGTTCTTTGTCATTTGGGCATCGGTTGAGAGATTGTTTAACCCATCTGAGCCAAATGCCGAGGGAATGTTCTTGCTTGCTATCCTTGGTGTCGCTGTTAATGGCTTTGCTGTTTGGAGAATGGGGGGAAGTAATACCTTGAGTGATCGCTCTCTTCGTCTGCATCTTTTGGAAGACGTATTAGGTTGGATAGCTGTGCTTGTTGTAAGTATTGTAATGTACTTTGTTGATTGGTCATTCCTAGACCCATTGCTTTCGCTTGCAATCACTGCTTGGATTCTGTATAATGTTTACTTCAATTTAAGAGATACCTTCAAAATCCTTTTACAAGGCGTGCCTGATGATGTCAATCAAGAGGGGCTTATTAAGGAGATTGAAGCCTTAGAACAAGTTTCGGACGTGCACGATGTACATATCTGGACGCTCAACGGAGAAGACCATATCGGCTCGTTCCATATCGTCTGCAAGCATCAAGATTTAGCTGAGAAAGATAACTTCTGCTCTATCAAGCAAGAAATTCGTTCTGTTGCTAATCGCTATGGTGTCAAGCATATTACCATAGAATTTGACCTAGAGGGCGAAGCTTGTTGCTTTCAGCATTGCTAAATAAATGGGGAACTATATATTTTAATCTTGCTAAAGCACTTCTAGTTGTTATGTCAGTCGTTGAGTCGTTTGCTGAGCTTGTCGAAGCATTGTCGAAACGCCGAATATTGTCTTGTCCTAATATCGCGTTACAGGTTTCTAGGACAAAAATAGTTTAAATTTTGAGAGTAAGCGATAGACCTCGGTCTATCGCTTACTTTTTTATATGTTCTAATAATTACTTCTCTTTGCAAATGAGCTTGCTGGGGTGTTAGCATAAATGTAGAATAATGAGGTCTTATAGTATTATAAGCTTCCACAGCCTGAGCCACAATCGTCCTCATTGTTTTAATATCAACATTATACTCCTCTAATAAAAACTCCTGTTTGAGAATACCATTAACCCTT
>PDWI01010221.1_pt1 | contig 11016 bp, 5 predicted proteins | sample 1430891 | NCBI WGS metagenome assembly PDWI01 (sample SAMN01162508, study PRJNA174530) | Oral metagenome, whole genome shotgun sequencing project. | biome: Marine environment; feature: Marine mammal; material: Swab sample of the gingival sulcus; isolation source: swab sample of gingival sulcus... | reverse complement strand
TTTCTGGCAATGGCTTCACTTTGCCCACGTTCTTCGGCACCGATACCTGGATACGCCCCTGGGGTGTCGATGAACGTCACTATCGGTAAATTAAATTTTTCTGCCAAGTGCATTAGGCGTTTGGCTTTGCGGTAGCCTTCTGGGCGTGGCATTCCGAAATTACGGAAAACTTTTTCCCTTGTCCCACGTCCTTTATGATGACCGATAACCATAACAGGTTGCCCGTCTAATTTGGCAATGCCACCGACAATGGCTTTGTCATCAGCAAAGGCTCTATCGCCGTGTAATTCGTGAAAATCCGTAAAGATTTTTTCAATATAATCCAAGGTATAAGGACGCAACGGGTGACGTGCTAATTTTGCCGTTTGCCACGGAGTTAATTTTGCAAAAATTTCTTTTGTAAGCGTTTTTGACTTTTCTTCTAGATGTTGCATTTCTTCTGAAATATCAATATCCATATCGGTATACGATTGGTTTTTCAATTTCGATATATTCTTTTGTAATCATAAGTCAGTTAATTATTTTATCTTCTCATTGAGAAAAGTTCTTCTTCCATTTTTTCTAGGTTAGGAATATATGCCAATGACTTACAATTTTCTAAATTAAGTTTAATTTTTCCATAAATAAATTTAGATGCCAAGGTATTTACTTTACTCATCGAATTCTCATAAACCTTTATAAACGATGGTCGCCCACTGGCAATAATTGCATAGTTATTACAAAAACTATCTGCTGTAATTGATGACATTATAACGATACGAAAACGCCCTAAACTGTTATCAGGTAAAGAAACTTTCCTATTTCTTTCTAATGTTTCCATACTCAGCACGGGGATTTTTGCATCATTATAAATCAGCGAACCCACCAAAGCCTGATGCCGATAATCAGGTGGAAGTGGAATTGCATAAGGCAAAATACACTCAACAAGACTGTTGGGCACCAATAAATTATCCACCTGTGTATAAGGTATTAGCAACGAGTTAATCGCTTTGTTCATAGTGACTTCCAATCTATTTAGCTCCCTTTAAAGTTTCAGCAATCATCTTAAACAATACATCTTCGGTATATGGTTTACCTAAATAATTATTAACGCCTATCGCTCTGGCTCTTTCTTTGTGTTTTTCACCTGTGCGCGAGGTAATCATAATAATCGGTATTTTTGCGTATTCTTTGGTATTTTTGGTAAAGGTTGCAAATTCAAATCCGTCCATTCGTGGCATTTCAATATCCAACAAAATAATATCAGGAATCCATTGATTCAGTTTATCAATCGCATCTAAACCATCTTTGGCTGTTTCTACTTCAAGCCCATATTTCTTCAATATTTTCGTACTGACCTTACGAATTGTCACCGAATCATCGACCACTAAAACACGCGGTTTTCGTTCAACTTTTGTTGTTTGGCTGGCAATCTTTTCAGTCATATTGACACCCGATGCCTGCGTATCCAAATAGTATCTTCCCAGTGTTGATATTTCCAACACAGGCACAGGCTGTCCATTTTCAAGCACAGTAGCACCGATAACCCCAGGCAAACTGGTAAACTGTCTATTCACCGATTTAATGATGATTTCTTGACGAATACCAATTTCTTCAACTTCAAACGCAATTCGTCTATTACCAATTTTAGCCAAGAGTGCTGGAACACCGTGAGATGATAAATTTTCTAGGGCATTCGGGTCGATAAATTGCACTAGGTTTTCAAATTTATAAGTGTACTGGCCATAGGAGTAATGTGTTTTTTCGCCACGATTAAATTGTTTATATAGCTCGTGTGGGATTCTCGCCACACCTTCGATTGACATCAACGGAATGGCATAATCATATCGACCAATTTTCACTGGCAATACGTCAGCAAGTGATACCGTAAATGGTAAGCGAATAGCAATCATCATACCCTTATCGGTTTTGGTATCAAGCTCAATACTACCATGATGCTCTCTCACCACATCTTTTAAAACATCTAAACCAACGCCACGTCCATACACTTGGGTAACTTTACCAGCGGTTGAGAAACCTGGCTCAAATAACAGACGTAACAAATAGTTTTTGTCATTTTCATATTTTTTATCCAACATACCAAGTTTCTTGGCTTTTTCTCGGACAGCATCTAAATTTGCACCAGCACCATCATCAGAAACAACAAATAAGATTTCTGCACCTTTTCGGTGAGCCGATAGGCGAATACGACCGATAAACGGTTTACCTTTTCTTTTTCTTTCTTTAAATGGCTCAATACCGTGACCGATAGCATTGCGAATAGCGTGTTCAAATCCTGGAATCAATTTTTCCAAAATATTACGCTCGATTTCAATATCACCGCCATCAATTTCTAGCTCTACGGCTTTGTATAGGTCTTTGGATACTTGTTTTATCAAAGTATCCATACGTTTATGAATAGAGTCAAAACGGACTACCGATGCTGATAATACAGTGTCTTGTAACTCCTGATGGATTTTTGTTTGATAAATCAAATCTTGGCGAGCTTCATCAATAAAGTCTGACAAAGAATGTCCAACACTGTTCAAATCGTCTAATGACTCAGACAACTGACGCGATAATTGTTGGATTTCTGAAAAACGGTCAAGTTCCAACGGGTCAAAGTCAGCATCATTTTCATCTTTCGTCGGCAAGCTATCGTGTTGGAACAGAATTTGTGCTTCTGTTTCAGTTTCTAATCGACGTAACTGCTCACGGAAACGAATAATCGTACGGGATAATTCATCTAATTGATAGCTATGTTCGGCTGTCGTACGTTCAAATCGCGTTCTAGCGATAATATTTTCCCCGACTAGACCAGACAGTTTATCAATTAAATCTGATTTAATACGCAAGGTATAACTTTGGTCTCGCTTGTACGCCTTGGCAAAGAGTTCTGGCAACTCAGTCTGTGACATCTCAGCGGTTGTTGCCGCTGTTGTTTCTGGTGTCACTATCGGTTGTTCCAAACGCTGATAATCTAATGATTTATTAGTTTCTTGTTGTAAGAATTTATCTAGTTTTTCGATGTAATCAGGCGTTTCATAAATCTCTTTACCCTTAGCAGCAGTATCCACCATTTCGCCAATGATGTTATTTGATTCATCAATTAACCCATTGGCTTCTTTTTTATGTTTAACTGCACCAGCGACAACACTATCTAATAATGTTTCCAAATAATGCGTCAAATCACCGATAACACTAAGCCCTGCCATACGTGCACCACCTTTTAAGGTATGCATTCCACGTCGGATTTTTGAAATAGCATCTAAGTTATCATAATCCTGTGACCATATTTGCGTATTTTCTCTGTTTGATACAACGATATCTTGGGCTTCTTCAAGGAAAATTTCCAAAATAACATCATCTAAATCATTTGGATTATTTGAGCGAACGTGTTGTTGTAGTTGCGTTTTTTCTTTTACAGCGGTGTCTAGTTTTGGCGTAGCGACTTTATTTTTTCTCAAACTACGGAAATTATCAATAATAACCGTCTCATCGGTCATACCAAACCATTCTTCTTCATTGATACTATGTGTTCTAAATGCCAAATCCAAAGGTCTGCCAAGTCGCTCTGAGCGAATGTCCATTTTATCATTGATACGCTCAATCACCTCAGGATCAACCTTACCAACAATATCATTGCCCTTATTGATATTAGTTTGCAAGTGCTCGAACTCATTAACCGCCATTTCGATAGTATCAGCAACCGAGCCACGTGGCTGCAAATTATCTTCTGCCAGCTTATTTAATAACCCACTGGTTTTTTTACCTAAATCAACAGCATCATCAATCTCATATTGCTGCGATAAATCAGTAAGTTCGCTAATATCTTCTGTTAGCTCATTTCTGTATTTACTCTCGGTAAATTTGCTTTGTTTCCAATCACCAAAATGTAGCTTTGATGACTGAATGTGTGGTTCAGTACTATGAGCAAACTGTTTAATCGCCACAACCTTAGGCGGTAATTGCATCCCCGTTTTTTCAGTCGGGCTATCTGTAATAGACTGAGCTTCTTCAGTTTTATCTGGTTTTTTACCCGAGCCTAATCTATTTAAGACATCAGCAATACTATCTTTTTTCCGTTTAGGCAGCTTCGTTACTGGGCTATCAATCTGCTGTTTAGGTACCTTAATCGTTTCAAGCACTTCATTTTGTACTGCTGATAATTCAGCAATTTCGTCTGCTGACAATGTTGCATTCGCCGCAACAGTTATATCGACACCACTACTGTCATCAAGCTCTTTCTCATCGGTAGGCACATCATTCATCGTTTCGGTAACACTTTCTGCTACCGATGGCGATGTATTTTGCTCACTAATATCTTCGACAATTTGCTCAACAACTTTTGTTACTGCTTCGGGAGCAATATCTTGTGATTGTTCAGGTGATTCTTCTGTCACCGATGGGGCAACAGGTTCAGCCGCTTCCTGAACTGTTTTTTCAGATTGTTGCGTAATTTTCTGTAACAGGCTCGCGATACCAGAACCTTTCTTTTTGGTTAGTTTATCAGCAAGTTGCTCAATAACTTTATCAACAACAGCTTCTTCAACCGCTTCTTTTCCAACCGATGTTGCTTCTGCTTCTACTACTGGTTCAACCACATCATCGGTTGCGACAGCCTTATCGGTATCGTCATCTTCAACTGGTGCATCGGCGACGGCTTCAACAGTTTCTTCAACCGATGGTTCATCGGTTTCTTCTGTTTCTGCGATAGTTTCGACTGGCTCATCGGATACCGATAACTCAATTGCTTCATCGGTAGTTTCATCTGTTTCAGGTGTCTCAATGACTTCTTCAACAGTTTCTTCTTCGGTTTTTTCTTCGATGGCTACTTCTTCTGTTGCTGTATCGGTTTCGACTGACTCATCAGCAAGTGATAACTCAATCGACTCATCGGTGCTTTCTGCCGTTTCAGGTGTCTCAACGACTTCTTCAACAGTTTCTTCTTCGATGGCAATTTCTTCTGTTGCTGTATCGGTTTCGACTGGCTCATCAGCAAGCGATAATTCAATTGCTTCATCAGTAGTTTCATCTGTTTCAGGTGTCTCAACGACTTCTTCAACAGTTTCTTCTTCGATGGCAACTTCTTCTGTTGCTGTATCGGTTTCGACTGACTCATCAGCAAGCGATAACTCAATTACTTCATCGGTAGTTTCATCTGTTTCAGGTGTCTCAACGACTTCTTCAACGGTTTCTTCTTCGATAGCAACTTCTTCTGTTGCCGTATCGGTTTCAACTGGCTCATCAGCAAGCGATAACTCAATTGCTTCATCAGTAGTTTCATCTGTCTCAACGACTTCTTCAACAATCTCTTCAACCAATGGCTCATCGCTTTCAGTAACGCTTTCGACAGCTTCGGCAGTTTCTTCGATGACTTCTGCCTTGGTTTCTTCTTGGGTTTCTTCTTGGGTTTCTTCTTGGGTTTCTGCTGACTTGCTTGGCATTTCATCAAACGCAGGCATTTCAATTTTACCCATCAGCAAGTCTTTGACCGCTTCTGCCTGTGCTGCTGCCAATAAGAGCTGTTCTCTATTTTCAACAAAAGGTTCTGAATGTACTGTTTCATCAACAATTTTGTATGCCTTGGCAAATTGTTGATAGGCAATGCCATTTAGCTGGCATTCACCCGCCACCACACGATTGAGCAATTCTTCGTGTTGCCACGCAAACTCACCAAAGATATTCAAGCCCACCATTCTGCCTGAACCTTTTAGCGTATGATAAGCTCTGCGTAATGTCGCGATAAGCTCTTCATCAAAATAGTTGTCTTTCAGACGTGGCGTTTCTTCTGCCAACAACTTGGCAATATCTTGACTTTCTTCAATAAAGATTTCCAAAATTTCTTCATCAACATCATCCAACGACAATGATTTAACATCATTATTGAGCGATAGACCACTGCTAATCTGTTGATAAATATATTCATTTTTATCACCTTGACCGATAGCTGGTTCACCATCGGTTGGCAAGGCTTCACCTGATGGCTGTTGCTCTGCTGGCTGAGATGTGTCTTCGGCACCTTGAATATCTGTGCTTTTAGCATCAGCTTGGGCGGTTTCATCTTGACCTTCCGCCACTTGTCCTTCGGTGAATTGATCATCGGTTGCCTGCATTGTGCCACTTGGTATCGCTTCACCGATACCTGCACCTTGTTCAGCAGTGGCTTGGGCTTGACCTGCTGGCTGTTTTTCATCACTATCAATAGGCACATTTTGAGATGCCCCATCGGTAGGCAATGCCATACCAGCTTGATTTATCGCATTATCAAGAATATTGCCAGCCACTGGGCGTGAACCCGATGTGCTAGCCATCTCACCCGAACCAACAGGCATATCAACAGAGCTAGGCGTGCTGTCTGCTGTTGATTCAATTTGTGAAACATTTGAATCAGAAATAGATAAATTACTATCAAAATCAATATCTAGATCAGCACCATTATCACTTGATGCATAATCATAATAATCTGGCGTTGCGGTTTGCCCTTCGGCATCATCTAGTTGTGACAATAATTTGTGTTGTAGATTTTCTATCAGAACTAGTGCACGCTTATCGCTACGAATGTCATTTTGTAATTGTTCAAAAATAATCTCATAAATAACAATTAAATCCAGATAAGAGCCAGCAATTTCGGCATTGCTTAAAACTTCTTTGTGCTGATTAAAAAATAAATGACGACTTTCGTTTGCACTTAATAACTCAGCTAATTCATTTTCTTGGAAAAACTCAGCTGCCGCCACCATTTTATGTAATTCTTCGGCAATTTGTATTAAATCTAAATTATCAGAAAGGTTGTCTAAATTATCAGCAATTTGCTCCCTTAACTGTTTGAAAAATTTGTAAGCAACGCCAGCAAAGGCAACTTTGGCAGTACCAATAGCAATATCACGACTATGTTGCTGTTGTTTAGCATAGCTATCGGTATCATCTTCACCATTATCAAGATAATCCAGCTCCCACAGGGCATCTTCTAGCAAAATAATCGTGTTAGTTAATTGATGAATATCATCTCCGGTTAAGTCTGCTTTCAGTAGCTTTTTAATTTTCTCCGATAACTCAATACCCGACCGATAGTTTAACAACCGAAAAACAGCAAACGGCATCGATAAAGTCTCTAATATATCGGTTTTAATGCTTGGCTCATTCAGGGTTTCAAGTTTTTCCTCAATGATATTTTTGGTTAATGTTAAGTCTTTTTTAATCGCAAAAGCAATCGCTTCAATAGTCTCTTTGGACACTGCCAACAACATATCATCCCCATCAGGAGAACCGATAAGCAAATGCTCTGCTGGTGGTTGATAGCCATTTTCTCGCGTGCGTTCTGTATTAATTAACTGGCTAATTTCATCAGCAATCACACGAATTTCTTCGTATGATGCGACTTTTTCGCCAGCATCAGCAATTGATTTCAAATAACTTGATAAGGCTTCTGTATAGAGTTTGGTTTTATCAAGCGATGTTTTTTCAATTTTTTTCGTATTATTGGTCGCCAGTTGTTGCAATGACCAAATAAAATTATAGCTTTCCTGTGTTTGCACCAATGTTTTGCAAACATCTGTTACCTTGTAAATAATTTGCCAATATTTTTCTGGATAGTCCCTATCAGTGAGTTTTTCCAAAGCATCACACGCTTTATGACAAACACCGATAGCCTTATCGGTTAGCGGATAACTTTCATTGACCTTTCTGCCCAGTGAGTGACGGATTTGTTGGAAATCAATATTTGACGGTATCGCACTAGAAGATAGACGACTAATATGCTCAACCAACGCCAAAAATGCCGTTAGCAAATCATCTTGTTCAACTGCCGTATCTGTATCATTTGGAATGGCTTTAATAATACCATAAATATCATTACAAACAGCAGCGGCAGATTTTTCCGATAATAGTGTTAATACACCTTCAACAATCTGCAATGCATCAAGTATCTTATCAATTTCTTGCGTATCATCAAACTCCAACAAATCAGTTATTTGATTTGCCACGGCATCGAGAGAAACAAGCAATTCTTTTTGAATACTTTTTGTCAAGCTATCACTAATATTGGTGCTCATTCTAATTCTGTCCTATACTATTTCTATTGCGTCATTCACCCAAAATTAACTAAGGTAACTTAAAGTCAGAAACAGATTGTTTTAACGAAATCGATAATCCTTTCAAATCATCAATTGATTGCACCGAACGCTCCACGTCACTTACCGTACTTTCGTTAAGTAACGATAGCTGATTCATACCCACAACCACTTCATCAGCCATACGAGCAGCATTTCTTGTCGAGCGAGAAACATTAATAATTAAGTTCGCCAAGTTTTGCGATACGTTTTCAATTTTATCAAGCGATTGCCCCGCTTCTTCGGCGATACCAGAGCCTGCAACAACCTTCGCAGTTGAACTCTCCATAGAAGCAATTGCTTCGTGAGCATCCGCTTGAATGGTTTTAACCAGCATTTCAATTTGCTTGGTTGCGTTTCCTGAACGTTCTGCCAGCTGTTGAACTTCATCAGCAACCACCGCAAAACCGCGACCTGCTTCACCCGCAGCAGTTGCTTGGATTGCCGCGTTAAGTGCCAAAATGTTCGTCTGTTCAGCAATACTTTTGATAATTTCGATAATATCCCCGATTTCTTGCGAACTTTCCCCAAGACGCTTAATGCGTTTTGATGTATCTTGGATATTTTCCCTTGCACTCGCCATACTTCTAACGGTGGACATTACCCAAGAACGACCTTCTTGTGCCATTTCAACCGATGAACGTGCAATCTCCACTGCCCCATCGGTGGTTTCCGCTGTTTCATTAAGCGAATGAGCCATACTGGTTGCAATGGTATTAGCAGACGTAATCTGCTCACTTTGATCCTCAGAAGATTTTTTCAACAATTTAGAAATGTTTTGTGTATCTTCTGTTGCCAAACCAATACCTTCTGATGTACGCATAATCGTACCAACCATATCCCGCATATTTCTTACAGTAAAATTGATAGATTTAGCAACAATCCCTGTAAAGTCTTCGCTGACACTGGCTTCTACGGTTAAATCCCCATCTGACAAACCTTCAATATCGTCCATTAATTGATTGATTGCTCTTTGGTCGCGTGCATTTTTCTTTTCAGCTTCTAAACGTAAAGTGTAAGATTCTTTTTGTAAATTAATATTGCTTCGTAATTGCAAAACAATCCAAGTAGTAAACAGCAATACAGCAAGAGATGCCGCCACAACCATTGATAAAATCGGTGAGAAAGGCACACCAATATGAATGGTGTATGTTTCTTTTAAATCAAACAACTGATCACGCATCGTTTTGATTTGATTTTCAACTTCACTCATATTATTAGGCAATACAATATAAGTCGCAAAAATACCACTTTCCTCACGGGAAGGTATTGATGGAAAAAGCTGTGCTAACGATAATCTTAACTTTTTCCAATTGGCTTTTACTTGACTAAACGCCTGCATTTGTTCTGATGAGAACTCATCTGATTGAGCAGTTTGTTGTAAAATCGTTTTATCAAAATCTGTTACGTGCTTATGTAACGTTAATGAACTACTTTGAGCCGCCTTTAAATATTCGGGATAAAAACTTGATGTCAGCTCGATTTGTCTGTCCACCACTTCTTTCATCTGCTCCACTTTTTCACTCGACTTAATATACTGCGAAGCAAATAGCATCAAAATAACAAAAAAGATAATTGCAGAAATAAGTATAACAGCCCTAAATAAAGAAATTGAAGCCGCAGGACGTCCAGGACGCTGTTTGTTTGATTTATTTTTTTTCATTTTCTTGCTCTTTAATTAAAAATTAATATACCGATATATCAAAAAATTCATCTGATGAAAGCAACCGTTCAATCGATAAAATGTTAAGTTTTTCATCGCCAACTCGAAAAACATCAAGATATTCTTTCTGTTCGATTTGTCTTATTTTTTCAAAAGAACGCAAACCATTAAGCGAATCAACAACAATAGCAATGTTATCGTACTGACGCGATAATGCAATAATGTAACTGTGTTTCATATTCACTGGCTTAACACCTAAAAATGGAGAAATATCAATCAAACTGAAAATCTCCCCTTGTGCTTTAATTAATCCCTTAAACCAAGACTTGGTATGCCCAACTAGACTGACCTTTTCCTTTGCCATTACCTCAGCAATATCACCCGCACTAATATAGAGTGATTTACCACCGATGACGACACACAAAAAAGATTGTCTAGCATCAAGTGCATCAGCATAATCTTTGCTGATTTTCTTTTTCTTGCTAAGTTCTTCTAACCAGTGAAATTCATTTAAACTCATCGTTTATGCCTCATCGCAACCCTATTTCAAGTACTGATTAACAACACTAATCAATTCTTCCTTGGAAAATGGTTTACTCATAAAACATTCCGAACCCGACACGCGCCCGCGTGCCTTATCAAAAATATTATCTTTACTGGATAACATAATGACAGGAATATGGTTGTACTCAGGATTATTTTTAATCACTGAACACACTTGATAGCCATCTAAACGTGGCATCATAATATCTAAAAATATAATTTGCGGCTTGAAATTAACGATAGCAGCAAAGGCACGCAAGCCGTCTTCTGCAACAGCCACATCATAACCTTCTCTTTTCAGTAACGCTTCTGCCGTACGACGAATAGTTTCCGAATCATCAACGATGAGAACCTTTTTATTTTTATTGGCTTCTTGACTCACCTTCTCACTCCTAAAATCATAGGTTTAAATAGTTTACTTAACTGTTAGCACGCAACCAGCTTTCTAAAATTACGCTGGCAGCAAGGGCATCTAGGGACTTTCCTATCTCCTTCTCACACTGCAAATTAGCCGCTTCAAAAGACGTATAAGCCTCATTCTCCCTGCATATCATCGCATTATAACGCATTTTTAACTCAATAATAAAGCTTTCTATGCTTTTTTCTAGCGGGTGGGGTTTGCCATCAGCTAATTCTGGTTTACCGATAACCACTTTTTTCGGCTGCCAATCGGTAAAAATTTTATCAATTTTTCGCCACATTTCGCCATTTTGGAAAACA
>PDWI01009646.1_pt1 | contig 11016 bp, 6 predicted proteins | sample 1430891 | NCBI WGS metagenome assembly PDWI01 (sample SAMN01162508, study PRJNA174530) | Oral metagenome, whole genome shotgun sequencing project. | biome: Marine environment; feature: Marine mammal; material: Swab sample of the gingival sulcus; isolation source: swab sample of gingival sulcus... | reverse complement strand
TAAATTTAAATTGTTATAAAAATAAAAAAAAATCTGATTTCAGCGTTGAACTAGTTCAACGCTGAAATCAGAACTTACACACTTTATGAGATACTACCTCTAATTAATAAATTAAACATTAATCAGTAATCATTTTTTTCAGTTCCTCTAATTGTTTTTGCAAGTTTTCTATTTGTTTATTTTGTTGCTCTAACGTATTAATTCTATCCTCTTGCTTTTGCAATTTACTTTTTAATGTATCATTTTCCTTTTTAAGTTTTATTATTTGCAACTGCTGATTTTCAACAGCCTCAAGAGTTTCAAAGCTCATACGTGTAAGGTTTACACCTTGCTCCTCTTCCTCCTTTGCTGAAGTTAGCCATGGTAAGTGACTATTTTCTTCAATAAACTTCTCTATCTCGGCTATGGTGTAGTTTTTGGTGTAATTGCTACTAAATACAAAATCGGGTTTTGAGTGTATAATATTATTACCTTTACCTAAGTATATATTACCTATAAAACGTGAATCGCCATTTACAACAAATTTTTTATCTGGGGCTACTGTATCTATTCCTACTTTTCCTCCCATTATTGCCATGGTGTGATCTTGCTTAATAGATGGAGCAGATGAAGAAATATAAAAATTAGGAGAATGCAATCCTATACCAAACGAACCTTCTCCTTCTGTTCTTATATCAGACCCCATTGAAGTACTGCCTCTTCCTTCTGCAACTACCGAATGACCAATTGCACAACTCTTCCAACCGTTTGCTGTTGATTTAGATCCAATACAAATACTTTTCACTCCATTTGATTCAGTAACAAAACCAATTGCTACACTATAATTGGCATTAGTTGTTGCATCTTCCCCTATAGCAACACTATTTTGTTGAGCAGCCCAACCTCCCATTATAGCGACACTATTAGCTCCAATAGCACGAGCACCGCCTAAAGCGACACTATTAACTCCAATAGCAGTTGCATATCTACCAAGAGCAACACTACGATTACCTAATGATCTTGCTCGATATCCCATAGCTATACCAAAAGTACCTGATGCTGTATCTTTGAATCCCATAGTTACACTACCATAACCTTGCGATAAACTTCCCAAACCAAAGGCATATGAATATTGACCTTTAGCTTTCGGTGCTCCTGCTTGCTCCCATGGATTACCATCTTCACTACCAGCAGGACAACCACTACCAAAAGCAAAACTACCTCTACCAATTGCTTGAGCTCCTCGTCCAATAGCATAACTTTTTACTCCTAAGGCTTGGGCATTTTCGCCAAAGGCAAAGGAATTTGAATCTTTAGCAATAGCTTTATTTCCAATAGCGGTAGAGTATGCACCCATAGCCTTACTTTCATATCCACTTGCAAAAGAATTTTCGCCTACACTATCAGCACTTTCTACCACTATTTTACCAGTCATAAAAGCATTTTTTTTAGGATACCAAAGTATTCGGTTTTCTCCGTTTATTACTTCGGCTTGTTTGCTATTACTTATGTCAAAATTGTTTTGTATTTCGCCTTTACTAAAACCCCTTGTGGCTATTGCAAAACCTCCACGTTGAGCTTTATCATTGGTCTTTTCATTTAGGTAAACCCTTGTACTGTCGGCGGTTGTGGTAAATATTGTTTTGTCAGTTTCTCCCTCGCCTTTGTTACTAAAGCCTCTTGTTGCTACTGCAAAACCACCTCGTAAGGCTTTGCTTTTACTCTTTCCGTCAACTACTACTTTTACGTTGTGGTTGCTTTCTACTGTAAATACCTCTTTGCTTTGCTTAGTTCCTTTTTGTTTACTAAAACCACGCGTAGCTATGGCAAAACCGCCACGTTGGGCTTTTCCGTTTTTGTCTTCGTTAATATAAACACGTGTGCTGTCTGGGGTTACGGTAAATACCTCGGTTGGCTCGTTGCCTTTACCAAAACCTCGTGTTGCTACAGCAAAACCTCCTCGCTGGGCTTTACCGTTTTTATCAACGTAAACGCGTACACCCTCAGGGTAAACGGCAAATACTGTGTCGCCTTGCTTGTTTTTTACAGCAAATAACACATCGCTATTTGAAGTATTTCCTCCACCACTTTGTGCATATAAAGCATAAGGCACAGATTGTAATTTTGTGGCTGTTAGTGGTTTATCGTCTACTTTTAGCTGTACAAAAATATTACCTTTTTCCCAAGGTATCGCACTAAAATCGTCGGTTGTTGTTCCGCTACCTATTACTACCGATAACACTCCGTTGTTATTTGTTTTTACTTTGTGTTGCTCGGTGTAATACACTTCGGAGGCATCATCGTTTTGTAAGGCTACCTCTAAGTTTACTTCTTTGTTTTTTACTGCTGTTCCGTCAGCGTTACGGACTATGGCTGTGTAATTAAAGCCTTGTGGTACTTGTGCTAATAACATTGTAGCTATTAGACTTACTACGATAGTGAAATAGATTCTTTTCATAATATTTGTTTTTGAAGCTTTTGGCTGTTAGCCGTTAGCCTTTGGTTAATAATCAATTCTTTAAACTTAATACTACCTTAACCACAAAATTTTTTTTAGGTTTTAGGTGTTGGGTGTTAGCCGTTTGCCGTTTGCTATTGGCTATTGTTTTTATTTTATTATTTATGGGCGAAAAATTTTTCGCCCCTACGTTTCATTTTCGTTTTAACTTTTATCCTTTATCTTTTAACTTGCATCTATTTAATACTCAACACTTAATACTGTTTTATCAATCCCCTAGCCCCTTCTCCAAGGGGTAATTGAGATGTTTTCACTTTTTACTTTGTCTTTCTTTCATCTTGTATCTTGAAACTTGCAACTTTTATCTTGATTCTTTTTGTTTAAACAAAAATACAACATTTCTATAAAACACACAATAGCAAATATGTAAGCGTATAGGTTTTTTGAGTAAACGTAGGTACTTTTTGAGTAAGCGTATGGGTTTATTGAGAATACGTATTTTAAATTAAGAATGAAGAATTAAAAATTAAGAACAGCCAATCCCTCACTGAAAGTAATTAATAAACCTTACCATAACAAAGGGATATTTTGTAGTTTTCAAACATATTCTCAATTTTACTAAAGTAAATTTAAGCCTTTCATAATGAAAAAAAAACTCACATATTCTGGATATAAAAATAATTTTTCATTCTTAATTATAATAGTCTTGCATCTATCAATACTCAATACTATTTAATAATAGTTAATTCTGTACGTCTATTTAGTTGTCTTCCCTCGCTGGTTTCGTTAGTGGCAATTGGTTTTTGTTCGCCATACCCCTTATATTTTAGGCGATTAGGATTTATTCCGTGTTCAACTAAATAATTATAAACAGCCCTTGCTCGTTTCTCCGATAATTGCTGATTATAAGCATCTTCGCCCCTACTATCGGTATGTCCACCTATCTCAAGTACCAAATTAGTATTATTTAGTGCAAAACTTAAGATACTCTGTAATTCGCTTGTAGATTCAGGTAATAACTCATAAGAATCGGTTGCAAAAAATATGTTTTTTAAGATAACAGAATTACCCACATGTATTTTTGTTAAGGGAATATCTAAATGATATGGTTTTTCTGCGGAATGCTGTTCTGATAGATTAAAGTTTACCGAATAAAATAAATACCCTGTTTTATTAACATTACAAGCATAATTTGAACCGACTGGTAAACAAACAAAATATTTACCTTTATCAGCTCTACTGTGCATTATAGTATCATTTGTTTTTGTATTTATCAAGTAGAAATCAGCATCTAAATTTTTATTGGTTTCCTTATCGAATATCCTACCTGTAATATACGAAACTGGCGTAGGTCGATTCTGCTTAGGCATCGTAAACTTATAAATATCAGTCGATTCAGTATTAATATCGGTGGCGTAATACGATGTTATTCCGTCTGCGGCAATAGTTAATCCAAAATCATCTAAATGGGTATTTATAGGATAGCCCAAATTCTTAGGCTTTGTCCATGTGTTGTTTTTTAGTTTTGTATAGAATATATCCTGCTCTCCCAAACCATCATGTACATTTGAGCTAAAAAATAAAGTAGTATTATCAGAATGTATAAATGGCGATACCTCATCTCCTTTAGTGTTGATACTATCGCCTAAATTAGTAGGCTTTTGCCAACTACCATTCTTCAAGCGTTTTGACATCCATAAATCCATACCACCCTTACCTCCCGGCCTGTTCGACGAAAAATATAAATATCTTCCGTCAGGAGATAATGCAGGTTGTTTTTCGGAATAACGACTATTAATAACCCTACCAGCATTCTCTGGGATTGTCCACTTACCATCTATTTTATACGAAAAATAAATATCACAATTACCAAAACCGTCGGAACGGTTACAACCAGTAAACACAATAGTATTACCGTCAGCTGATATTTTGTGAGCACCCTCATTTCCCGGTGTATTAAGCGGTCTGCCAATAGGAACGCCCTTTTGCCATACGCCATCTTTTAGAGTTGATATGTAAAAATCTTCTTGCTTAAAAAAGTCGCCATTCATAAAAGTACGCGAGCTATCTACTAATAAAACAGTGTAAATCATAGTATTACCATCAATAGATATTGACGGCCAATACTCATTATGATTAGTATTAATACCCTTACCCAAGTCGTGAGGTTCAAAAGGTACGGGTTCTGATTTTATTTTAATAGCAACATCACAACGTTCGATATAATACTTAACTTTATATTGTGTTGACTTTCGTACTTGATGATTGTTTAAAAATGCCTGTAAGGTCTTTTTACTTTCAAGATATTGTCCGTTATGATAATACGCTACGCCTAAATTAAACTGTGAATATATGAAAAAATTAGGGTCAATACTGATTGACTTTTTCAGATTTTCAATCTCTAATTTATAATTTTTGGTCATTTTATAATAATCTGCCTTTAACAGATAAGGCTCAATAAACATTGGGTCTTTTTTTATAGCTTCGTCCAAATACTCCAAAGCCTCATCAAAAAAATACTGTCTGTATTTATTTTCTGCCATCTTATAGCTTTTTATGGCTTTTTTTGACTTTGTTGAAAACTCATACTGAGCAAAAACCCCATTAACATAAAATACTGATAACAAAATAATTATAAAAGATACTATTTTCTTCATCTGTTTAAAATTTACGACCAAATTCGGAGAAAATCAAAGTTTAATCACATGTATTTTCTTATTAATAAAACCCTCTGACTTGGTCTGTTTCTTACAACATATTCATTTTAAATTCCGTAAATATATTGAATACTTTGTAAAATATAAGTTTTAAAAGAAACTTATTATAAAATAATTTTACGATTAACAAAAATATGCTTTCTTTTGTAAGATAATTAAACAAAAAAATGAACATACACCAACCCAATCAATGGGTACGCCATTACTATAACAACATAACGTTTAAGGTAGATAATAAGCTATCAAAAACAATATATTTAACTTTTGATGATGGTCCTACTCCCGAAATAACTAACTGGATATTAGACCAATTAGCTCAATATGATGCTAAAGCTACATTTTTTTGCATAGGCAGAAATGTTGAACACTACCCTGAATTATATAGTAATATTTTATCGACATCGCACTCGGTAGGCAATCATACTTACAGCCATCTAAAAGGTTGGAAAACAAACACTAACGAATACCTAAACGACATTGAACTTGCTAAAAATTATATTGATAGCAAGTTATTTCGTCCTCCGTACGGAAGGATAAAAATGCAACAAATAAACAAACTAATAAAACAAGGTTATCGCTTATTTATGTGGGACGTACTATCGGAAGATTACAACCAAAACAAAACACCTGAACAATGTTTAAACTACGTGTTAAAATACACAACTAACGGTTCAATAATAGTATTCCACGACTCGGTAAAAGCGTTTAAAAACTTAAAAGAAATACTACCTAAGATATTAAAAATATATACAGAAAAAGGATACAATTTTTGTAAATTACAATGATATTTTGATATATTTGCAATCACAAACACGGGGGATTAGCTCAGTTGGCTAGAGCGTTTGACTGGCAGTCAAAAGGTCAGCGGTTCGATTCCGCTATTCTCCACCAAAAGGGTTGTAAACTATTAATTAACAATAATTTACAATCCTTTTTTTTACAACATTACTTCAACAATATTTAAGATTTTGTTTATTTTATTGAATGTCTATTCTCCATAAAAGCTCCTGAAAAAATTAAACCACCTATTATGCCCATAAATATAAACAAAACTTGCTCCCCCATATTTGAATATATAGTATTTGAAACATCATCTTTTATAAAAAATGAACTAAGTCCTATAAAAGCCTTACTACCTGGCACTAACATTATTAACCCAGGAATTAAAAAAACTAACCTTGATGTTTTAGTTAATCGCCCCAATACTTTACTAATTGTTGTTGTAACAATAGTACCTGCAAATATACTTAACAGGATACCCATTGGCTCTAATAAAATTGTAGTACAAAAGCTAATTCCTCCTGTTAAAATACTAAAAAAAGCATCTTTAAGTCTTACTTTAAATGACACAATTAAACTTACACATAATAAAAATATTGCAAAATATGTAAAAACAGATGGAATATTGTAATTAGGAAGACGAAAGTGAATATCTACAAATAAAGGCAATATAGATAACCCTAAAACAACACCAAACCACTGTTTAAATAAAGATATAATTGCATCAAATAGCTTAGCTGTACCTGATACTAAATTTCGCGCAGTAATTTCCTCTAAAGCTGTAGTAAGCGACAAACCTGGTATAAATATAATTATAGAAGACAATACTGTTAAGGAGATATAAATATCTTTAAATATAGTTGACAACAAGCCTATTAACATAGTTGAAACAAAAGAAACTAATGTTTCAAGTATACTTTTAATATATATTGATTTGTCGGCTAATAAAGTTATAAAATAGATTATAGCACTAGCAAAAGCTGCTGCAAAAGCCGATGTCCAATTAGGATTAATAATCATACTAAACCCTCCTCCAGCAAATACAAAAGCAAAAAATTCAGCTATTCTACCATAACCAAAACTACGATAATCCATACCTTTAATTTGACTATAAGCCTCCGAAAAAGTATAAGTATTATCGGTTACATTTTGAGTTATCTCAATAACCTTTGATAAGGCTCCTAAGTTTATCTCTCCGGGAGGAACACACTCTGTATAATTATACGTATTTTCATCTTCCTCATAAAACACATAATTTATCCATGTAGGGGTATCCATAAAACTTCCCTGTATACCTTTTTTCTTGGCAATCTCTTGTAAATAAATTTGTATTTTATACGATGGCACACCACAAATATGTAACGCTTTACCCAACTCTATAATAAATTTATAACGTTTAGGTATAGTCATTTTTTTATTTTCTTTAAGCATACATTTATTAGTTATAATTATTTATTTTTGCAACCAATTAAAGTGCAAAATAAATTCTTTTTTCCTTTATAAAAAAGAATAATAACAATAAAATGTTCACTTTACAGAAAACTTAATAAACAACTAATATTCAAACACTTAAATAATGAATGTAAATATAATAACTATAGGCGATGAAATATTAATAGGTCAGATTGTTGATACAAATTCATCGTGGTTAGCTCAAGAACTTACTAAGTTAGGCTTTAATATAAACAAGAACCTAAGCATATCCGATAAGGCTACTTGCATAACAGACACTTTAAAAAGTAGCCTAAACGAAGCTGATGTTATTATATTTACTGGTGGCTTAGGCCCTACTAATGATGACGTAACAAAAAAAACACTTGCAAACTTCTTCAATTCCGCATTGGTAGAATCAGAACAAGTTTTAGAGGATATTTTAGGCGTATTAAAAGAAAAGAACCTACCTCTTAACAAACTAAATAAAAAACAAGCATTAGTTCCTAAATGTGCTGAAATACTACCTAACAAGCAAGGTACAGCATCTGGGTTATTATTCCATACGGTAAATAATAAAGTAGTAATTAGCTTACCTGGAGTACCTTACGAAATGAAAGGAATAATGCAACAATATGGTTTTAAAAGACTTACAAACATATTTACACTACCAACAAACTACTATAAAACTATTTTGGTGTGTAATATTCCAGAATCGCAATTAGCAGAAAAACTATCCGAATGGGAAAAAAACTTACCTAAAAATATAAAATTAGCTTATTTACCCTCATTAGGTATGGTACGCCTACGATTAGGTATTACCGATAATAAAACAAAAACAGAACTTGAAGAATACATATCAACTTACATTAAACAATTATACGATATTATACCTAATAACATCTGTGCCGATGAAGATGTTAGTTTACAAGAACTTACAGGAAAATTATTACAACAACATAAGCTAACCCTATCAACTGCCGAAAGCTGTACTGGTGGTGGTATTGCTGAGTTAATAACATCGGTAGCTGGTAGCTCAGCTTATTACAAAGGTTCAGTAGTAGCTTATTCTAATGAAATTAAAGCAGATATTTTACACGTATCGGAAAATACATTAAAACAGCATGGAGCAGTAAGCGAACAATGCGTAACCGAGATGGCAACAAATATAAGTCAATTATTTAAAACCGATTGTAGTATAGCCGTATCTGGCATAGCAGGACCTTCAGGTGGCAGCAAACAAAAACCAGTTGGCACAGTGTGGATTTGCGTAAACTACAGAAATAAACTAAAAACTAAATGTTTTGCTTTCGGAAATAACCGACAAATAAATACCCACAAAGCAAAAACATCAGCTTTGCAGATGTTATGTAGTTTAATAATGCAAGAGTAAAGTATAAATGTAAGCTACACAAATAGATTACTACTCATGAGCATCCGAACATTTATATAAAACAACTTTATTCTAAATATAGCATTTAAGGCTTTTAGCAAATTACCGGCGATAATTATATTATTTGTGTGTCCGAAATTTATTAAACTTTAAAACTGCAATATTTAAATAAGCTAAGAGCTAAATGCAAAAGGCTAATAGCCTATAAATGAACAAGTAATAATTATCCTAATTTATAACATCTTAGTTTATTATAGAAACGTTCAAAGACTAGTGCTTACTACTCTTCTATCAAGCCCTCAAAACCTTTTGAGTAATAGGTTTGCATTTGTTTTGCTGAATCTTCGTAAATCAAATAAATATCTAAATTAGGGATTGTTTCTGCAAGTGCTTTACTTTTTTGAACTCCCATAACCATAAATGCAGTAGCAAAAGCATCGGCAGTTAAACAATCATCGGCTAATACCGAGGCACTTAATAAGCTATTTTGTGCAGGATAACCTGTTTTTGGATTAATGGTATGAGAATATTTTACACCGTCTTTTTTGTAAAATTGCCTATAATTTCCAGATGTTGCAAGGCTTTTATTTTTCAGATTGATAACTGTTTGCAACTCCCTAACATTAGGCGACGGATTATCCAAAGGTTTATCAATACCTATCCTCCACAACTCCCCATTCGGATTAACACCCATTACCCTTACTTCGCCTCCTATTTCAACCATATAATTGCTTACCCCTTGCTGTTCAAGATATTCAGCAACTACATCAACACCATAACCTTTAGCTATAGCACTTACATCTAACATAGTTTGTTTATGTTGTTTTACTATTGAATTACCTTCAATTTTAACCGATTTATAACCAATAAATTGCATTAAGCTATCTATAAATCTATCATTTATATTTTTATAATTTTTAAAGCCAAACCCCCAAGCATTTACAACAGGAGCTATAGTTATATCAAAACAACCATTTGTAATATCTGAAATTTGTTCTGCTCTACTAAAACACTCTATAAAGAACTTATTATCAATATTATTAGTAACATTTCTATTAACCTTACTAATAAGCGAAGTAGTATCATAAACATTTAAAGCATCGCTAAACTTTTGCAATTCAGTTAATATATTTTTATGTAAACTACCCTCTTCAACCTCATATATAAGATGATATGTTGTTCCAAATATTTTACCTTCTTCTTTTATATAAGCTTTTTGTTTACAAGAAGTTAAAACAAACAATAAAATTAATACTTCAAATAAAAATTTTGCGTTTTTCATACACTTTATAAAAATTAAATAACCTAATACTATAACAAACACAAAAGTATATATTTTGTTTTAAGAATATAAAAAATACACCAATATTTCTTTTTCATTACTTTGTAAAATTCTGACTTATTTTATATTATAAGTATAAATTTTACATTAATGTATCACTTGAATTTAAGTAAATCTTACACTGTCATTATCAACATCATACAAAACAAAATAACAAATTAAATTATATACATATATACAAATGTTTATGTAGATTAGACTAAATATGTATAGATATGAAAACTTTGCATTGTATTAAAATTTTTCCGAGCTTGCCCGCCGTGACATAATAAAAAAGTTTAATTTAAAAAATAAAAATTATGCGTAAATTTTACATTTTTGTGTTAGCCTTGTTGCTATCTGCAACAGCTTTCGCACAACATAAAGTAGGTATAGGAAGATACCACTTTACTCCGCCTGCAAACGTGCAGCAGTTAATTAATTCAAAGTCTGGTTTGGACAAGACAACGCTTGCCAACGGACGGAATTATGTGTTAATACAATTTGATAAATTGCCAACGGCATCAGAACGCAAATCATTGTCAAGCAAGGGTGTTGTTTTGAACGACTACTTAGGAGGTAATGCTTTTTTTGCATCGATGACCGAAGGCAATTTGGCAGATAAATTAAAGAAAAGCACTATTCGTTCCGTCATTCCTGTAAAGGCTGAATGGAAAGTTAGTAATATTATAACCAACGGTAAAATTCCAGAATGGGCAGATGCTGGTAATGGAATGATTAAAGCGGTGGTATCGTACAATAGTGCAGTTAAGCGTGCGTTTGTTGAAAAAGAGTTAAATGCCAAAGGTTTTGATAGTTTTAAAATACAAGATATGTTTAGAACTATCAACATTAACTTGACAAAAAATCAAGCAATGGAATTGGCTAAGTTACCTTGGGTAGTTTCAGTAAACCTTATTGCTGCACCAATGGAGCT
>PDWI01009645.1_pt1 | contig 11019 bp, 9 predicted proteins | sample 1430891 | NCBI WGS metagenome assembly PDWI01 (sample SAMN01162508, study PRJNA174530) | Oral metagenome, whole genome shotgun sequencing project. | biome: Marine environment; feature: Marine mammal; material: Swab sample of the gingival sulcus; isolation source: swab sample of gingival sulcus... | reverse complement strand
GAATATTACGAAGCCGGAAAAAAAGTTATGAGAGACAGGCAAGCTCAATTATTGACCGCAGTTGAAAAGGCAGTTGATAATAGAAATATTGAGATTGCCGGAAAAATGAAAAATGAAAATGAACCTTTGGACAAGATAATTAAATTCACGGGTTTATCGAAAAAACAAATTGATGAATTATAAAAAACAAATTGCCTGACACTGTTCTTAACGCAGTTTGCAGAAAGTAAACATCAGCTATTATGGCAAGGTAGTTGCCCCCTCCGAAAAAACATATACATAAACTTTTATTAGAATAATAAATTTTTGTATCCTCGAAATTTATTCTTTAAATCGTAGTTTATGCACTGCTTACTCATGCAGGGTACAATAATTAAGTGCTCGGATAATACAATGAAATTCCTTATTGACGAAACTTTTTTAAATTTGCATTTTTCGTCAATAAGGATTATTTTTGCAGAAAAACAGTAAATGATAAACAGAGCATTATACTTAGATAAATTAAGACGATTACAAGGTCAAAACCTTATAAAAGAGAGATTTTCAGCTTGTTTATAAAAAAGCCATCCGTATTGTTGATTATAAAAATAAAATCGTAAATTTGCAGAAAATAACAAAAGCATAAAAATGGAAAAAACATTAAAAATAGGTAGTTCGGATTTTAAAACAATAATAACAGATAATGGTTATTTTATAGATAAAACCATGTTAATCAAGCAATTCTACGATAATAACAATTATGTGTTATTACTTCCACGTCCAAAACGTTTTGGTAAGACCTTAAACTTATCAATGATTGAGCATTTTTTTGATATTCAAAAACCTGAAAGCAAGAAATTATTTGCCGATTTTAAAATTGCCCGGGAAAAAGAATTTTGTGAGCAACATCAAAATAAATATCCCGTAATAAATATTTCATTAAAAAGTATTAAAGAGCCCGAATGGGAAGGATGTTTGAACAAATTTATTAAGTTTATTTCTATATTATATGAAAATTATAGTTTTTTACTTCAATCTGACAAATTGTCGATATATCAAAAGAAAGAGTTTGAACGCATCATATTGAAAGAAGCCAATGAAGCAGAATATAAAGGAAGTTTAGAAACACTTAGTTATTATTTATACAAACATTTTGAAAAAGAAGTAATAATTCTTGTTGATGAGTATGATGCACCAATAATTAGTGCATTTCAATACACCAAGCCTCCCATAAAAACTTTTCAAAGTGGAAATTTAACCTACTATGAAAGAGTGATAAATTTCATGCAAAGTTTTCTTGGCGATGCTTTTAAGGGCAATAAAGCTATGCACAGAGGAATGGTAACAGGAGTTATGCGCGTAGGCAAAGAAAGTATTTTTTCGGAATGGAATAATTTTGGTGTTTTCGGGATAACCATGCCTTATTTTTCTGATAGTTTTGGCTTTACAAAGGCTGAAACCGAACAAATATTAGATTATTTTAATCTGTCTCACAAAAAAGAGGAAGTAAAACAGTGGTATAACGGTTATAAATTCGGCGAGATTGAAAACATTTACAATCCTTGGTCAATAGTAAATTACATTGCAAAGCATAAAGCAGGATTTAAACCTTATTGGGTAAATTCAGGCGATTATTCACTAATACAAAGCAGAATTATAGAAGTTGGGGCAAGTGATGATGTGCAAAAATTAATAGAGGGCAATTCGGTAGAAAGGGAACTACATGATAACTTTGTATTTCAAGATTTTGAAAAAAGTAGTGATTTATTCTGGACATTATTAACCGACAATGGATATTTGACACAAGCAGGTAAAGGTGATTTCGGCAGATATAAGTTAAGAATACCAAATAACGAAGTTAAAATCGTATTTACAAATATTATCAAAACTTGGATAGATACAGAAGTTAAACTAAGTAGTAATTTACTTGCTCAAACTGCAAAAGACCTGATAACCGGCAATAAAATCGGCTTTGAGCAAAATTTCAAAAGAGTGGTAGGCGATACTTTAAGCTACTATTATACAGCCGAAAAAATAGATAGACGCACAAAAGAAAAACTAATAACAAACGAACAAATTTATCATGTTTACACTCTCGGCTTACTTACAATTCTTAAAGATGATTACATTATAAAATCAAACAGAGAAAGCGGAGAAGGTCGTTACGATATTATACTTATTCCTCATGACAAAAATAGAAACGGTGTAGTAATTGAAATTAAAAGCATCAAAAAGAGAGAAAATTCAGAGCAGGAAAAGGACTTTATCAAACGAGTGAATAATGAAATAAAAACAGCTCTAAATCAGATAGACAAGAATAGATATTATACGGAGTTAATCGAAAATAAAATAAAGCCCGACAATATTATAAAATTGGCGATAGTTTTTGCAGGAAAAGAGCCATATATCAAGTCTGTTTAAATTTTTTATATTTCTTAAAAAACTGCTAAGATTTATCGGTATTGCCTTACTTTTTTGGCATGTCGCACCATATAAAATGGTAATAAACACATCAGTATATTTACAAATTAACCACATGAGAGAATTTAACACATCAGGTCCAAATAATGTAAAAGAACATTATACAATAGAAAGAATTGATTTAATAAAACAAGGAATAAAACTTGTTGATAAATCGAGATATTTTACTATTTGGGCACCACGTCAAACCGGTAAGAGCACTTATTTTAGGCAGTTGGCAGAAGTTTTAATTAATCAAGGATATAATGTAGCATATATAAATTTTGAGGATTACAAGAATTCTCCTATTACAAGTTTCTTATATACTTTAACAAGACACATAAAAAATAAATGGGGATTGGATTATACTAATGAAACAGATTTATCACATATTTTTGAGTTAATCCAAACACAAAACCAATGTAAATGTGTACTTATCATAGACGAAGTCGAAGGCATTAACCCTGAATATTTTGGCAACTTTCTGCATTCCATACGTAATGCTTATCACACACGCGAGGAACATTGCTTAAAGAGTGTCATTTTGGTAGGAGTATCAAACATAGTAGGTGTGGTTAGTGACAATGCAAGCCCCTTTAATATAGCTGACAATCTAAATGTCCCTTATTTTACCAACGAAGAAGTTTACGAACTTCTTGGTCAGCATGAAACGGAAACAGGTCAATTATTTGACGATAAAGTCAAGCAAAAAATTTCGGAAATAACCGCCAATCAACCCGGATTGGTTAATGGTTTTGCACAAGAGCTTATAAAAAAAGTCAAAGATAGAAACATTAATTATGATGATTATTTGAAAGTGGAGGATTGGTATTTGAACGAAGCAATAGATAAAAATTTCTCAAATATTTTAAACAAAGCCCAAGGAGAACGCGATTTTGTAGAGCGACTTTTATTTACTAATGCAAAAATTCCTTTTAAAATAGACCGACCGAGTATAAAACCTTTACACACAAACGGGCTGATAAAAAAAGACGAAAACGGTTATGTAACATTTTGGGTGCCTTTTTACAAAAAGCGTTTGTATGATGCTTTTTACCCCTATACAAATGGCGAAAAACGAAATATGATGCGTACTTTTGTTCTTAAAAATCTTTTTGATGACAAAGGGCAATTAAAATTTCCTGTCATTATACAAGGCTACAAAGAATATGTAAAGCGCAGAAGTTTAAAAGTATTCTTAACGAAAAACAAGGACGGAGCTTACAAATCGATACCCGAAAGTGCATTAATTTATAGTTTTGAAACCTATATACAAGCCTTTCTACAAGTAGTGGAAGGCAAAAGTTACCGCGAAGCAGATACGGGACTTGGCAAAAGCGACTTAATAATTAACGTAAATTCGGAGGAGTATTTGGTAGAAACGAAGGTTTACTATTACGAAAAACAATTTATAAGAGGCAAAGACCAATTGGCATATTATTGCAATAGTTTAGGTTTATCGGAGGGTATTTATATTGTTTTTTATCCCGCAGGTTTACCATATCCCGACACTGTAAAAGAAGCAGTGGAAATTATAAATGAAGTGCAAATTTCCACTTATTTGGTTGAGTATGACGATACTAAATGGTAATAAATTGATTGATAATTAACGCATTAAAAAATGAATAAACCAAATAAATAACGAAATAACAGAAATATTTACAGAATCACATTCTATCCATATAAGAACGCAATATTATGCTTGCACTTACTTTATCTATCATTGCCTTATCTCTGCGCTTCATTTTCTTTAAACCACCGTCAATCATTGTTCTTACGGCAATTTTAGATGTAAAATGCTCATCCTCCAACTCAACGGGTATGTCGGGAAACTCCTTTTTTAAACGCTCTACAAATTTCTCTATAAGGGGCAACGAATGTGCAGGTCCGGAATTATCGTGTTGAGTGGGAAAACCAACCACAAAACAATCAACTTCCTCCTTTTTTAAATAATCAGCAATAAATTTGAATAATACTTTGGTTTCAACCGTTGTTAAACCTGATGCTATAATTTGCAATGGGTCGCTTACTGCAATGCCTGTGCGTTTTTTACCGTAATCAAAAGCTAATATACGTGCCATAGTTGTTTATATTTAGTTTTTTGTTTATTGAATAAATAATTTTTTAAAAATTTTGTAAATTATAATCATTTGATTAATAGTGTTTTATGTGAAAAAATCGCAAAAAATGAAAAAAAATTGTATTTCCATCACAGCGTTTTTGCCTTTTTTCACGTATAGTCTACTATAAGGCTTTTTTTAATTATAAATTAATTAGAAAAAAGGAGAAGGGAGATTGAAAAATTAAAGATGATGTGTCGCTTTATTATTAATTATTCATTCTAACAATCAATCTCCCTAACCTCTTTAAAGTTAAGAATTAAAAGTTAAAAGTTGTAAGTTGAAAATTATACGGTTTATAATCAGTAAATTACAAGTTTTAAGCGAAGTTTATAACCAAAAGCTAAAAACTGACAGCTAACAGCCAAAACCAAACATTATTTGTAAACTTATAAAAAACATTAGAATTATGAGAACAACATTATTTTTATTATTGATTATCCTTGTAGGATTTACTTCCTGTGAAAACAATGTAACGGAAAAACCCGTGTTAAACGAACCGTTAAAGTTAAATATCAATCGCACTACAAAATCACTTGTAACATCTTCGGCAAATTTCGGAATAGATTTAGTCAATAAAGTTGCCGAATTTGAGACCAAGAAAGAAAATTGGATGATTTCTCCTTTAAGCGTAACCATTGCTCTTGCAATGACATACAACGGTGCAAACGGCGAAACTAAAAAAGCAATGGAAAAAACTCTTAAATTCAAAGGCATTGACATTAACGAAATTAATGCAAATTTAAAAGATTTAATTGAAAAATTAACAAGTGTTGATAAACGAGTTGAGCTTGACATTGCCAATTCCATTTGGTACAGACAAAATTTTACGGTTATTCCCGATTTTATAAAAGTCAATAAAGATTTCTATGATGCAGAAGTAAGCGAATTAGATTTTTCGTCGCCTGCGGCAAAAGATATTATCAACAAATGGGTTGCCGATAAAACCGACGACAAAATAGAAACAATCATCAAAGAAATAGATGGAAGTGTGATTATGTATTTAATCAATGCAATTTACTTTAAGGGCGAATGGAAATACAGTTTTAATCCGAAAGACAACTATAAAGGTACTTTTTACTGCAAAGACGGCAGCAATAAATCAACGGAAATGATGAAACTTAAAGCCAATTTCAGACATTTTGGAAATAAGGATATTTCATTGCTGGAAATGCCTTACGGACAAGGAAATTGGGTTATCGATATGGTAATTCCCAACAACAACAAGTCTATTGAAGAGATTATGAAAGCTCTCACTGCCGATGAATGGAACTTATGGATAAAAAGTTTAAGTAAGCCCGCCGAAACCGCCGTACATTTACCGCCTTTTAAATTTGATTACGAAATAGAGTTAATAAAATGTCTTGATGCACTCGGCATGGGAATAGCATTTGGTCTGTCTGCCGATTTTACAAAAATAAACAGTGGAGGCGGACTTTACATATCAAAAGTAAAACACAAAACTTTCATAGAGTTAAACGAAAAAGGAACGGAAGCAGCAGCAGTTACAGCAGTTGAACTAAGAAAAAATTCGGCAGTCGGCAATTCTTTCTACTTCAATAAACCTTTTATGTTTGCAATACGCGAAGTTTCCACCAATACAATTGCATTTATAGGAAAAGTGGGAAAACCCGAAAGAGGAAAATAATAACTTACTGTAAAATTACTAAATTATCATAAAAAACATTAGAATTATGAGAACAATATCATTTTTATTATTAATTATTGTTATAGGATTTACATCGTGCGACAAAAAAAGCACGGAAGAACCTGAAAAAAAAGAACCCGTAAACATAAACATCAATCGCACAACAAAATCGCTTGTGGCATCGTCTTCAAACTTCGGAATAGATTTAGTCAATAAAGTTGCCGAAATTGAAACGGCAAAAGACAACTTCATGATTTCGCCTTTAAGCGTAACTATCGCTCTTGCAATGACTTATAACGGTGCAGATGGCGAAACTAAAAAAGCAATGGAAAAAACTCTCAAATTTAAAGGTATCGATATTAAGGAGGTTAATGCAAATTTAAAGGATTTAATTAATAAATTACTCAATGTTGATAAAAAAATTGATATTTCCATTGCAAATTCAATTTGGTACAGAAACAATTTTAATGTGTTGCCCGAATTTATAAATACAAATAAAGAGTTTTATCATGCGGAAGTTGAAACATTGGATTTTTCAAGCACTGCGGCAAAAGACATTATAAATAAGTGGGTTGCCGATAATACCAAGAACAAAATAGAGTCGATTATTGATGAAATAAGCCCCGATGCCGTGATGTATTTGATAAATGCAATTTATTTTAAAGGTATGTGGAAATATCGTTTCGACCCAAAGAACAATTACAAGGCTGATTTTCATTGTCAAGACGGTTCTGTAAAGAAAGTGGAAATGATGAAATGCAAAGCTGATTTCAAACGTTTTACGGATAAAGACGTAACAGTTTTGGAAATGCCCTACGGACAAGGAAATTGGGTCATTGATTTGCTTATGCCCAATGATAACCAATCAATAGATGAACTTATGAAAAACTTAACTGCCGACCAATGGAATTTATGGATAAACAGTTTAAGCAAATCAACCGAAACAGATGTACATTTACCGCCTTTTAAATTTGAATACAAAATAGAATTAAAAAAATGTTTGAGTGTGCTTGGCATGGGAATAGCGTTTAGTGATTTAGCCGATTTTTCAAAAATAAACGGTGAAGGCGGAATTTCCATATCAAAAGTAAAGCATAAAACATTTATTGAACTAAACGAAAAGGGAACGGAAGCTGCTGCCGTAACTTCTGTTGAGATGGTATTCACCTCAGTGGGACCAAATGCAAATATATTAAGATTTGATAAGCCTTTTATGTTTGTAATACGCGAAGTTTCCACCAATACCATTGCATTTATAGGCAAAGTGGGACAACCCGAAAGAGAAATAAAATAATAATTAAAATCACAAAACAACGTAATTATTATCGTAGAGACAAGGCATGCTTTGTCTCTACAAAATTACCCTTTTGTACAGTTATACCAAAAAATCACAAAAAACATGAAAAATATTACAATAATTATAACGATAATATTAATCTGGGGTTTATCTGCCTGCGAAAAAAACGAAAGCGATAACAAAGAAGTTGATTATTACATCAAACTATTGAAAATGGAAAAATATGATAATTTGGAATTACCTGATTTTACATACAAAGATATTCCTGCGCTTTTAAAATACAGAAACGACCGTATGGAAATAAAAAAATTCCCTACTAATCCGCTATCATCTACGGCTGTGTTAAAGTGTTCATTGGGAATGTATGTTTTATGGACAATAGAATCAATACGCATTACAGCTGTGGAAAACAGAACATCAATAGGACGTTATGCCTCACTTGTGCCCGCAGTAACAGATACAAACTATATTCATTACATAAATCAAACTACTGAAATTCAGAATATTGTAGCCAATGCTTATTACAAATGGTGGAACGAAAATAAATATAAAAAATTCGATGAATTTAAAAATATCAATCCATTATCGAAAACCAAATACAGGTGGAAATAAGCACATATTGCTTTACTGTTAATAATTTTTAATTTAATACTTTTATTTTTAACCTTATAATTTTTTTAATCCTATGAGAACAACACTATTTTTATTTTTAATTATCTTTGCAGGACTAACATCATGTGAGAAAAACGATTTCAATATTGAAAATCCCAATGTTGAAATATTTGTAAAACAATTAAAAAAGGGCACATACAATCAGTATGAAAAAAACGAAAAAGGAGAATCGCTATGGTTGAAAATGCCCGAATTTAAGAAAAAACACATTTATAAACTAATTGAATTGGCAGCTGATACTACACATATCAGTAACTTTCCCATTAATCCTATTTCTTCGCGACAACCCACGCCGGGCAGAGATTTTATACTCGGCGAGACTTTGTTGTGGATTGTGGACGGAATTATCAAAGGCGTAAAATATCCTTCGCTCGACCCGTATATTATAAACACATCTTTGCCTGACAAAGATAAATTTAAAGGAATATCGGCTAAGGAGATTTTACAGGTTCAAGATATTTACAAAGAATGGTGGAAAAACAATAAACATAAAAACCAAACAACAACTTATCCTTTGGACAACACGCCATACAGATGGATGTGATGAAATAAAACAAGTAGTGGACGGTAGGTTCAGGATTGAACTACCGTCTTAAAAATGCAACCATACGGCACATTTTACAGTCATTGGAACTACAAGTTTATTTATAATTTCTAAAAAATGGAAAAACACACAATAACACATATAACGGCAGTATTGATAAGTAAAAACGCCTCAGCCACAATATACCAAACACTTATTCAGCTGAGAGCATTCAAAGAAATAATAATACTTGATACAGGTTCGAGCGATGCAACAGTGCCGATAGCCAAACAATTCCCTAATGTAAAAGTTTATAAATCAGGGTTTTCCGGATTTAGTAAGGCTAAAAATCAGGCAGCACAATTTGCCGGCAACGATTGGATATTATCAATAGATGCCGACGAGCTTGTGAGTTTAGAACTTTTAAACTCGATAGTTGCGGAGAAGTTGGACAACAAAACAGTTTACAAGTTTCAAAGGCTGAATTACTACAAAAATAAACGCATAAAATATTCGGGCTGGGGAAACGAATATGTAACACGATTATACAACAAAAAACAAACATGCTTTAATAATAAATTGGTACACGAGGGCATAAAAGAAAAATCCATGACGGTGAAAAAACTCAAAGGTGTAATGCACCATTACAGCTATTCTTCGATTTACGATTTTGGTACAAAAAGAGAATTTTATTCCGAACTGTTTGCTTTGGAATATTGCGGAAAACTAAAATCATCGCCTTTTAAGGCATTATATAAATCGTCTTTTGATTTTTTCAACACTTTTATTATAAGATTGGGAATTTTAGACGGATACAGAGGTCTTTTAATTGCGGTTTCAAATGCGCATGTAACCTTTATGAAATATCTGAAATTATACGAGTTAAATATAGAGTATCATAACAACTTGAATTATAAAAGATTATCTGATAATATTTCGGTAAAGCAAATAGTGAGCAAAGCTGATGCAATTAAAAATGCACAAACTCCTCAATTATCGGAAACAATGAAAAAAGTAAATATAGAAGACATTGAAAGTCTGAGAATTAACATGACAATACTTAATTAGTTGATGATTTACAATGGATAATTGATAGTTTTGGGGGCAAAATAAATTCTTGCGGTTAAAAAAACAATTAAAACCTACAACCATAACAAAACACGGGCAAAAATATTTAGACACCAAGATTTTACGAGGTTGCATAAGGCAACGATTAAAATCGCAAGAGGCTTTATACAAGACCTACTACGCTTATGGTATGAGTATATGTTTACGATATGCCGCAAACAGAGACGAAGCCGTTGATATTATGAACGATGCTTTTATAAAAGTTTTTCAAAACATAAAGAAATATGATAAAACACAAGCTTTTACAACATGGTTTAGAGCAATAATAATAAATACGGCGGTTGATTTTTACAGAGAACACTCATTATATAAACAGCATATAAGTTATTCCGAAACAGACGATATTGTTATTAAATCGGAATTTGTGGATAATTTGGATTTTGAGGATATTATGAAGATATTGCGAGAATTATCTGAGCAGCAGCGACTTGTGTTTAACTTGTATGAAATTGAAGGTTATTCGCATAAAGAGATAGCCGATAAGTTGAAAATAACGGAAAGTTCATCGAGGTCTTATTTGTCGCATGCACGCAAAGAGATACGACACAAATATATGGAATACAATAACGATACGATAAAACCTTTACAAAATTTGCATTCGGAATTGATAGTTGATAATTAATAGTTGATAGTTGATAATTGATAGTTGATAATTGATAATTTATAATTGACATTTTACGTAAAACTTGCTGATTAAAAAAATTAAATCGCTTAATGCCAACATTTCGTTAAATTACGAATTAAAAGTTAAAATTCCGAGTGCTTAAAGGACAAAATAAATGAATAGATTTTATGAAATATTTGTAGATAAGGTAATTGAGGTTTTCGACAATCATCAAGAAAGCTATCAGGCATCTGACTGGGAGAAATTGCAGCAAAAAATGGGTAAAAAACAAAGCCGATTTATCATACTTTTGCCCTATATTTCCAAAGCTGCCATTATAATTATATTTTTGGGTCTTTCAGTTTTTATTTTAAATAAATATGATAATTACTCTGAATATCCTGACAAGGTGCAACAGATAAAAATAGCGAATTTTATTGAAAATAAATATCAAAACAGAGAAACTATCGCAAAACATTTTGATAAAAATAATTCCGTAAAAAACAAAAGCAAAAATGAGAGTAAAAATCGAAATATTAAACCATTAGTAATAAAAAATAATAAAGACCAAATTTCGAGCAATACAAA
>PDWI01009644.1_pt1 | contig 11020 bp, 11 predicted proteins | sample 1430891 | NCBI WGS metagenome assembly PDWI01 (sample SAMN01162508, study PRJNA174530) | Oral metagenome, whole genome shotgun sequencing project. | biome: Marine environment; feature: Marine mammal; material: Swab sample of the gingival sulcus; isolation source: swab sample of gingival sulcus... | reverse complement strand
TATGATTATACCATAAATAGGCTTAAAAGTCTTGCAATTACTTGATTTTAGACAAAAAAATATGACAAAGTCGTTCTGACTTTGTCGACACTCTGAAAGGATACCCCTAGGGTATCCTTAGAATATTACTTCTTAATAAGTTTAAGATCAACTGGAATAAATTTATCTACAGATTCTCCATTAATAACTTTAAGAGCACTTTCAACACCTAGTTTTCCAATAAGCATTGGCTGCTGAGCAACTGTTGCTGCCATTTTACCATCTTCCACAGCTTTTACAGCATCATCTGTCGCATCAAAACCTACTACTAAGATATTTCTTCCACTAGCTTCTATCGCTTTTAAAGCTCCTAAAGCCATCTCATCATTATGAGCAAATACAGCATCTATTTCTGGTTGTGCTTGTAGAATATTTTCCATTACTGCAAGTCCTTTTGTTCTATCGAAATCAGCCACTTGTTTAGCCACAACTTTCATCTCAGTTCCTTTAAGCGAAGCATTAAATCCTTCTCCTCTATCTCTAGCAGCACTTGTTCCTGCTATACCTTCAAGTTCAACTAAATTTCCTTTTCCACCTAAAAGCTCTATAATATATTCGCCAGCCATTTTTCCACCTGCTACATTATCCGATGCTATATGTGTCTTCACTTCACCTGCATTTGCACCCCTGTCAAGAGTTATAACAGGAATATTTTTTTCATTCATCATTTTAACAGCATTACCAACAGCATCCGAATCTGTTGGATTAATTAAAACAACTTTAACATCTTGAGTTAAAACATCTTCTACATTAGAAAGTTCTTTTGCTGGATCATTTTGTGAATCTAAAACAACAAGTTCTAATCCTAATTTCTTAGCTTCTGCTTCTGCGCCATCTTTTAATGATACAAAAAACGGATTATTAAGCGTAGAAACTATAAGTGCTACCTTCCCATTTGCAGAAGACTCTTTTGCTTCTTCTTTTTGTCCACATCCCACAGCCATTATTAGTAATAATGATATCATTATTACCACTAATATCTTTTTCATAGTAACCTCCTTATATATTTTTATAGAAAAGATTTCTCCCTTCTATTCCTAACATTTTATTTGTTTTTTCTATCTAATAAAACAGCTACTAATATTACCAATCCTTTGACAAGCAATTGATAATATGATGTTATATCCAATAAATTTAAAGCATTATTAAGTATCCCTATTATTAATGCACCTATAATTGTTCCAAGGATTGTTCCAACACCTCCAGAAAGTGATGTTCCTCCTAATACTACTGCTGCTATTGCATCGAGTTCATATCCTTGCCCTGCAGTTGGTTGTGCAGATGAAAGTCTTGCTGATATAATAATTCCTGCAAGTGCAGCTAAAAAACCACTTATTGAATATACAGTAAGCTTAACTTTAGTAACATTAACTCCTGAAAGCTTTGTAGCTTCTTCATTTCCACCTATGGCATATACATATCTACCGAGCGTTGTTTTCTTTAATATAAAATATCCAATTAATATTACAACAAGCATTATCCATATAGGTATTGGAATACTTAAAAAATGTCCTGCTCCTATTTTTGAAAATAATTCTGCATTTTTTTCATAACCAGCATTTATCGGTCTACCTTCCGTAAATACAAGTGTTGCTCCTCTAAATATCGTCATGGTTGCAAGTGTAACAATAAATGGTTGCAATTTCCCTTTTGTTATAAAAAAACCATTTATACTTCCTATTAAGGTTCCGATTAATAATCCAGAAAATACTGCTAAAACTGAATTATATCCTATTCCTACTAAATAAACAGTAATCGCACTGCTAAATGCATATATAGAACCAACTGATAAATCTATACCAGCAGTTAATATTACAAAAGTCATTCCCACAGCCAGTATTGCATTTATAGAAGTTTGTCTTAATACATTAAATATATTCCCAACTGTTAAGAATCGATTGCTTAAAAAAGATACTATTACTGCAAATATTATTAATAATATTAAAGACTGGAATTTCTGTAAAATTGATTTGACATCTTTTTTTTCCATTTTAACTCCTCACTCCTACTGCAAGCTTCATTATTTCTTCTTGCGTCATTTGATTTCTTTCAAGAATTCCACTAACTTTTCCCTCATGCATAACAAGCACTCTATCACACATACCAATAATCTCTGGTATTTCAGAAGAAATCATCATGATACTCATACCATTCGACTTAAATTCATTCATTAAGGTGTATATTTCCTTCTTAGCACCTACATCAACTCCTCTAGTAGGTTCATCTAATATTAAAACCTTAGGTTCTGTGAATAAACTCTTTGAAATACTAACTTTCTGCTGATTTCCGCCTGATAAATTATTTACTTTTTGCTCCTTTGAAGGCGTTTTAATAGATAACTTTTCAATATATAGATCAGCAATATTTTTTTCTTTTATTTTTTTTATAACATTCGCTTTACTTATCTTCCTTAAAGAAGAAAGAGTTATATTCTCTCTAATATTCATTGAAAGAACTAAACCATCTTTTTTTCTATCTTCAGAAACATAAGTAATACCACTATCTATAGCATTTTTTTCTGATTTAATACTTAATTTCTTTTGTTCCAATATTATTTCACCAGATTTAATTTTATAATGACCATAAAGCGTCTTTCCAAGTTCTGTTCTCATAGAACCCATAAGCCCAGCTACTCCCAATATTTCTTTTTCTTTTAAATAAAAAGAAATATCTTTTAAATATTCGTTTGTAAGATTATTTACTTCAAGCACATTATCCCCTAATACTTCTTCTGTATAAGGATATTGTTCATCTAGTTTTCTTCCAACCATCATCTCAATAAGATCATCTTCAGTAATATCAGATACCTTTCTTTCAGCAACAAACTTACCATCACGAAGTACAGTTACATCATCACATATTTCAAATATTTCTTTTAATCTATGTGATATATATATTATACTCTTTCCATTATTTCTAAGCTTTTCTATTACCTTAAAAAGAGTTTTTGTCTCTTTATCAGTTAGAGCATCCGTGGGTTCATCCATTATAATAAGCTCCGAATCAAATGATAAAGCCTTAGCTATTTCAACCATTTGTTTTATACCAATAGATAAACCTTTAACTTTAGTTCTAGATGTAATATCCAAATCAAGTTCTTTCAACAATTCATCAGCTTTCTTATAAAGCTGTTGAGAATGAATTATTCCCAATTTATTTCTTGGCTCCCTCCCTAAGAATATATTTTCTGCAATAGTGAGTTCATCAATAAGATTAAGCTCTTGATGAATAATAGAAATACCATTTTCACCAGCATCTTTAACATTTTTAACAATTAATTCTCTGCCTTTAAAATAAATTGTACCTTCTGTTTTCTCATAAACACCTGTCAAAACTTTCATAAGTGTTGATTTACCTGCTCCATTTTCTCCAAGAAGAGCCATAACCTTACCTTTATATGCATTCAAATGTACATTATCAAGTGCTTTTACTCCAGGAAAAACTTTTGTAACATTTTCGATTGATAATATTTTATCTTCCATAATAACTCCTAAAATATTACTCCTGATTCTAAAATAATATTGGCATATGGAGTACATTCACCCGTTCTAATAACAGCTTTAACCTCTTTTAACATTTTTTTGAATTCCTCATGTGTACAATAAATACATTCTTTATATTCAAGCATTTCTTTTGTTTTTTTATAAATTATTTCATTATTTGATTTCATTTCATTTGCTACTATATATTTTTCACACTCATAATCACTTAAAACAGCATTTAAAGTATCCACAAATCCTGGAATATCTTTTGTTAATGCTAAATCAATTCGCTTTACATTATCAGGAATAGGGAGTCCTGCATCTGCGATACATATTTTATCTGTATGACCCATCTTAGAAAGTACTGATACAATCTCTGAATTAAGAATATTTCCTTTTCTCATTTTAGCATCTCCTTAAATTTCTCTACCTCTTCTCTCGTTGGAAGAGAAGTTTGTGCTCCTTTTTTACTAACTGCAAGTGCCGAAACAATAACTGCATAATCTATTGAAGTCTTTATATCTTCATCTTGACTTAATTTTGTTAAAAATCCTCCTATAAAGCTATCTCCTGCTGCTGTAGTATCAACTGCATCTACCTTATAAGCTGATTTCTCATATATTTCACCATTTTCATTTACATAAATAACGCCTTTATCTCCAAGAGTTAATATAAGTTCCTTTACACCTTTTTTAAATATTTCTTTTGAAGCATTTAATATATCTTGTTTATCTAATGAATCTATACCAGTTATTATTTGAAACTCTGTTTCATTTGGTATTAAAATATCTGTATTATTTAATATTTCATTTGGAATAAATGTAGCAGGTGCAGGATTAAGAATAGTTTTTATATTCTTATCTTTTGCTATTTTAAATGCTTTTTCTATAGTTTTTAAAGGCACTTCAAATTGACTTAATACAAAATCTATATTTTCAAATTGCTCTTCATTAATCATATCTTCTTTTAAATCAAAATTTGCTCCCGGAATAACTACTATAGAATTATTACCATCTTCATTAACCAATATAAGAGCTGTTCCTGTAGATGATGTATCCGATTTAAAAATATATCTAGCATCTACATTATTTAAAGTGAGATTATTTAAAAGTATACCCGAAAATTCATCTTTTCCAAGCATACCCATCATGGTAACATCTCCACCAAGTTTTCCAATAGCTACTGCTTGATTAGCACCTTTCCCACCTTCTATTTTCGTAAATGTATCTCCTAATATGGTCTCTCCAACTTTTGGAGTTTTTTTTACATTTGTTACTAAATCTATATTTAATGATCCAATAACTAAAATTTTTTTCATATTTTCTCCTTATTTAACGGAATCTCTAACAACGAGTTCTGTAGATAAAATATATTCTTTCTTATCAATACTTTTTTTATTAATAATGTCTATTAAAAGCTGAGTAGATTGATAACCAATTTGATATTTTGGCTGTTTAACTGTTGTAAGTTCAGGGAATAAAATTTCAGATATTTTAACATTATCAAATCCTATTACTGAATAATCATTTGGAACACTTAAGCCATGTTTATTTATAGATTTATATACTCCTGCTGCAATTATATCATTACCACAGAATACACCATCCACATCTAAATTTTTCTCAATAATCTGATCCATTGCTTTCGTACCCCAATCAATAGTATAAGTCCCTTCAAACACAATACTTGAATCAAATTCTATTTCTGATCTTTCTAGCGCTTTCTTATATCCATTTAATCTATCAAGTGCTGTGCCACTAGAAAACGGACCAGTAATATGAGCTATTCGTGACAAATCTTTTCTCAACATATACATTACTGCATTATAAGCTCCTCTAGAATTATCAACCACTATTTTTCCATAATTATTTATATCCTCAACATCTCTATCTACAGAAACAAGAGGTATTTTTATTTTCTTAAAGTTTTCATAATATTCTGTTCTTTTGCTCGATGGTGCTATTATAATACCATCTACCATTTTTTCTTGAAGAATAGATAGATATGAATTTTCCCTTTCTATATCATTATCTGAATTACAAAGAATAACAGTATAACCATCTTCTTTTGCTCTATCTTCTACCCCTCTTGCAACTTCTGGGAAAAAAGGATTTGTTATATCAGGTATAACAAGACCTATTGTTTTGGTTTTTTTCGTTACCATTGAACTAGCAATCATATTAGGTACGTATCCAGTTTCTTTTACCACCTTTAAAACCTTTTCTCTTGTTCTATCAGAAATTCTTTCATCTTTATTATTCATTATCATTGAAACTGTTGCTGTTGAAACTCCAGCAATTTTTGCTATATCTTTTATTGTTACTTTCATATACTCTCCATTTAAACGATTAACCTTCAATTTAATTATATATTTTTTTAAGAAAAAGTCAAATTTTTCAGTCTAAAGCAAAAATGAGATCAGATATACTAATCCCATTATCCGTTTTTATTAAAATGCACCTGTTACAAAAATTATAACTAATGATACTGGAATTAAAACCATAGCAACTGGTTTCCAAATATTTGTAACTTTAAAGTTTTTTGCACCTGTATTAACTTCTTCTTGGAATCCTGAGAATTTCCATTTAAGAAGTACAAAGAATATAAGTACAATTGCACCAAGAGGCATCATTATATTTCCTGAAATATAATCAGCAAGATCAAAGAAATTTCTTCCAAGAACTTTTATAGCTGCCCATGGTCCTTGTGCCATAATAGATGGGAATCCAACTACAAATATAGCAATAAGTGCAATCCATACTGATTTTGCTCTGCTTTTATTTGCAAGTTCTGATATTGTTATAGATACTGGCTCTAAATAGCCAAGACCAGAAGATAATGCTGCAAATAATATTAATAAGAAGAATATAGATCCAAATAATCTTCCAAGTGGAATTTGAGAGAATAAATTAGACATTGTTATAAATAATAATCCACTTCCACTATCCACTTCTAAACCTCTTGCAAATACTGCTGGGAATATAACGAAACCTGCAATTAATGCTGCAATAAGGTCAAAAGCTACAACTGAAAATCCATCTACAGGAATATTACTATCTTTCTGTAAATAAGAACCATATATAAATGCTCCACCACTTGCAATACCTATTGAGAAGAATGCCTGTCCAAGAGCTGTTAATAATACATCTGGTGTAATTTTTGAGAAATCTACACTTAGATACCATTTAACACCTTCAGATGCTCCAGGAAGAGTTAATGATCTTATTGCAAGTAATACTAACATAATAAATAATGCTGGCATCATAAACTTACATGCTTTTTCTAATCCACTATTTAATCCTTTTGCTGAGATAATTCCTACTGCAACCATACCAACAAGAGTATAAATAGTAAGTTCTACAGGATTTGCCATTAATCCATCAAATATTGCTTTATAAGCCTCTGGATTATTTCCAAGACTTAATTGACCTGTTATCATCTTAACTAAATAAGCAATAACCCAACCCATTATTTGAAAATAATAAGTTAGAATTAAGAATGCTGCTGCAACACCTAACCAACCAAAAGCTACCCAGATGCTTCCTTTTTTAGTTAAACTTCTCATACCTTGTACAGGGTTTAATTGAGTTTTTCTACCTAAACTGACTTCCATATAAAATAGTGGAATACCTATAAGAATACAAATAAGTATATAAACTAGAACAAATGCTCCACCACCATTCACTCCAACTAAATAAGGAAATCTCCATATATTTCCTAAACCTATGGAAAAACCAGCTGCAGCCATAATGTAACCAAATCTACTACCCCATTGTCCTCTTTCACTCATAGTTTATCCTCCTTTATATTAGAATACTGTTGGTTCTTCTACCTCTGTTGATAAAGCTTCTACAGCTCTAGTAACTAAATTAAGTCTTAGTTCTCTTTCTCTAGACTCTGACACTTTAGGATTTCCAACTGGATGTGGAATCGCTATTGTTGGAACTATTCTATTTGCACCAACTGATTTAGATATAGTAATTATTGTAGCCATATGTACTACAGGTATTCCATATCTTTCAATCTCTTTAACCATTGTTGCACCGCAACGAGTACAAGTACCTCATGTAGAAGTTAAAATAACGCCATCTACACCTTTTTCTTTTAATTCTTTACCAATTTCTTGTCCAAACTGTATTGCATTACCAACTGCTGTTCCTGTACCAGTAGTAGTATAAATCATATCAAATACTTTTCCTATTTTACCTTCTTTTTCAAATTCTTTGAAAAGGTCAAAAGGAATAACTCTATCAGGAATTTCATTGGCATAAACTGGGTCATATCCACCATGAATTGTACAGAAATCTCCTTTTAAATTTTCTCTACCTGCAACAGAATATTTACCCCATTTTCTAGCTGACGCTGATTGAATTTTATCAGGATTTCCAACTGGAACAATACCACCAGATGTAACAAGTGCTATTGTTGCTTTAGAAATATCTTTTATAGCATCGCCTGGTTTTACTTTATCAAAAGTCGGCATAGGCATTTCTGTTTTAAATTCTTGACCATTTAATCTAGCTAAAAGCATTTCAACGGCTCTTTTAGAAGCTATTTTATCAACTAATATAGTTTTTCTCTTACCCTGTTTAAAATATCCATCAATACTAGGGTCTAATTCTTCACCCTTAATTATTTTATTTGTTAATTTTACCATAGCAGGAAGAGCATTTCTCATATCTGCAGCTGAATCTTTCGTTTCAACGATATATGCATTTAGTTTTGACATTTCAAGACCTGGATTTTCTTTATAACATCCAGAAACTATTGGAATATTATATTTTTCACTTACATGATTTGTAAGTTCTGCACAAGCAACACCATATCTACCTGCATTAAATGAAGGACCTGCAATCAGTATATCAACTTCATTTTCTGAAAATATTTTATCAATAAACTCAAGTGACTCTTCTTTATTTTCATTAAAGTAGTTATCTCCACATATAATCGTTCCTATTACTTCACCACCTTCTAAAGCATCATTGAATGCTCCAGCAGGACCAATTTTTTCATTTGAGAATGTTGGTTCATAACCAGCTTTTTCTTCACCACCAATTTGTCCAAAAAACTGATTTAAATAATATAAAACTTTCTTAGCCATTTTTCCCTCCTACTTCTCTACAATTGTTGCATTGTGATAACCAATTTCAGATGTTGAACCTATAACAGCATTTAATTCCATAACCATTGTTCCATCCTCTTCATTATAAGCACCAGCCCAGCCACCAGCTAGATTCTCAAGTGCTTTTGGATTTCCAAAGATCTCATCTGCTTTATCTAATTTAACAACATGACTTACATTACCTGCAGAAACAACTGCTACAGCATGTTCTGATGTATCAGCGAGTGGCTGACTATCACCTTCCCAACCAGCACATTCATCAGTAACTAAAACAGTTTTTATTCCTGATTTTTCTAATCTTTCACAGATCATCAATAAATCTGAATCTGGATTTCCATATCCTTCTTCACTTACTATTACACCATCTGCACCTAAATTCTTACAAAGCTTTGCAGTATAATCACAAGTTCTAAATTTACCAGTTAAAGTTGTAAGTTCTGGTGTAAGAACAACACCTAAGAAATTAATATCCTTTCCATGTCTATCATATAAATCTAAGATGATAACATTGTTTTGATGCTGATAAGTAGTTATCTTATCACATGCAGCAACACAGTTACCACTAATAACAGCTCCATCTAATTCTTCATTTGGATGAAGAAGAGTTGGAAGTATTTGAGATGAATTCACACCATAAATATAACCATCATGTAAAAGTCCTTGAGAAATAAGCATTTCTACATACACTACCTTTGGAAGATTTGGATATTTATTTGTTTCTTCAAACATATCATTTATTTCATATACTTCTTCTTTATATTCTGTAACATCTTTTGAAATCGTTCCGATAAGTTCAGCAGATTTTAATCCAACTTCTCTGACTGTTGTTTCATGCTCATGAGGATCAAGTCCCTCAACAACTGTTATATCAACTACAATATTATTTGTCTTAGAAAATGGTGTCCATTTAGCACCTTCTCCCCACATATCAATAACACCTTCTTGGAATCCAACAATATCACCTATAGTAACAACCGCTGCACCCTCAAAAACATTTACAATACCTTCACCAAGTTGAGCTGTTTCTCCTGTAACACCTGCAAAATATGAATATTTCTTATCTACTCTATATCTTGGTTCTATAACATCCTTTACTGGAATAATTCTTTGTTTTTTACCAGGAAATGCAAGATTTAATTTAATATCTTTTACATTATGAATCTTTTTTAATTCTTCAATTAACCATTGATCATTAATTATAAGTGTACCCTCTGAAAATCCATTCTCATTACCGAAAATGATATTTTCAACTTTAATTTTTCTTAACTCTAATTTCATTTCTACCTCCTTTTTGGCTCGAAATTAGCAATTTCTCTTATTGCACTCTCTGCAAGATCCAAATCAAGCACTTTGTAATCATCACCGTTTTTATAGTCAGGTTTTCTTATACCCATCGTAATATCATATTTTTCAATTGCATTTTCCATTACTAAAATAGATTCATTTAGATTCTTTTCATCACTTATTACTAAACTTCTAAATGGAGAATACATCATACGTATACTAGCAGGCAAAGGATGAATTTTTAAAGAATAACCTTGATGTATATAATCTCTAACCTTTATTAAAACATCCCGAAAATCACCTGTAACTAATTCAGTGCCTAAGTACTTTTCATACACTAATGAATTATTTGTGATAATTTTATACAATACACCACTTCCTTTCACAACAATTCTACTACAATACAAATTGTATTTCAATAGTTTATTGTAGATTTTTTAACATTTTGTAAAAACACACAAAAAAAAGATTCCTTAACAGAAATCTTAAACGTTATTTTATAAAATTTTACCTTTAATTTTTTCAACAAATTCATCAATATGCTCTCTAGCATATTTTTCTGCATCCTCTTCATTTCTTCTTTCTATAGCATCTGCAATAAGAGTAAATGTTCTAGTAAATATCTTCATATCATCAAAATAAGAATAACAATAATGCCATAATCGTTCACTATGTAGATGCAGCCTTGAAAGTTCTTCCTGAAGCCATATATTATTGGCGTTCTTAGTAATTATTTTATGGAATTTCTCATCATCAACAATAGCCTTTTGATAATCCTGAATACCATCATATGAGTTTAATCGCTCTATTATTTCTTTTAGTTCTACAATTTCTTCATCCGAAATATTCTGAACGGCAAGTCTAGTAGCAAAAGGATCTAATACTCTTGTCATCTCAAATAAAGCTTTCATTTTTATAAAATCTATTTGAGTAACTTGAACACCATAACGTGGCACTATTTTAATTAAACCATTTAATTCAAGTTTTTTAAAAACAGTTCTTATCGGCGTTCTACTTACATCAAATTCTGTAGATAAGTCTACTTCATTTAATATATGACCTGGCTCATATTCTAATTGAACTATTCGAGTTT
>PDWI01009643.1_pt1 | contig 11020 bp, 8 predicted proteins | sample 1430891 | NCBI WGS metagenome assembly PDWI01 (sample SAMN01162508, study PRJNA174530) | Oral metagenome, whole genome shotgun sequencing project. | biome: Marine environment; feature: Marine mammal; material: Swab sample of the gingival sulcus; isolation source: swab sample of gingival sulcus... | reverse complement strand
AACCGTACAGTACGCCGTACAGTGTGACATTTTTTTTGCCAAAACTTTTGCCAAAAAATATTTCTATGAAATATAAGGAGTTAGCGAAAATAGGATTTTGAAATGGAGGATAAAAAAATCGAAAAAAATTTGAAAAAAATGCAAAAAAGTTTAAAAAAACGTAAAAATAACGAATTTTCGACATCTGAAAAAACATGAATTTATAGAAATTGGCAAAAAATTCTATATAAAAATTCGTTTTTTCATTTTTTAGGGGTATAATGTAGAGGTAATTTTTATGGTATCTACTATCATTCCCATGGCCTAATTGTGTACAAAAGGTAAATAAATATTGGATAAATTGTGGAGAGAATGAGGAAAACGAAAGACGGAATCCATATTCAATATGAATTCCGTCTGAATAATATATCAACACAATGATTTAACTACGAGTCTTATTATCTTTCTTGCGTTGGTTTGCATCAAGCTGTATTTTTCTTAGGCGTAGGTGTTTAGGAGTAACCTCTACGTATTCGTCTTCACGAACATATTCCATCATCTCTTCCAAAGAAAATTTGATTGCAGGGGCGATGCTCATTTTGTCATCTGCTCCGGCAGAACGCATATTTGTTAATTGCTTAGATTTGGTAAGATTAACCAATAAATCTTCCTGACGAGTGTTTTCACCTACAACCATTCCAGCGTAAACTTCCTCTCCCGGATCAATAAAAAATTTACCTCTATCCTGTAGTTTATCAAGTGAATAAGCAATTGCAGTTCCGGTCTCACGAGCAATTAATGCTCCGTTATGTCCTTTGCCAATATCGCCTTTCCAAGGTTCGTATCCCTTGAATCTATGGGAGATTACCGCTTCGCCTTGAGTTGCAGTCAGAAGAGGTTTTGTAAGTCCGATTAGGCCACGAGCAGGGATTTTAAATTCTAAATTGACACGGTCATTTTTCGGATCTATACTAACCATATCGCCTTTACGCTTAGTTACCAGTTCGATTACCTTCCCTGATAACTCGTTGGAAACGTTTACGTTTAATACCTCGATTGGTTCATGCTTGTAGCCGTCGATTTCTTTTATTACTACTTTGGGTTGCCCTAATTGAATTTCGTAGCCTTCACGACGCATTGTTTCAATCAAGATAGACAAGTGAAGAATACCACGTCCGTAAACTAACATCTTATCGGGTGAATCTGTTTCTTCAACTCTCAGAGCAAGGTTTTTCTCAACTTCTTTCAATAATCTTTCTTTCACGTGGCGGGAAGTAACATATTTTCCATCCTGCCCAAAAAATGGAGAATTATTAATTACGAAGAGCATAGACATAGTCGGTTCATCAACTGCTATTGGCTCAAGTGCTTCAGGATTTTCAGCATCAGCGATAGTATCCCCGATGTCAAAATTTTCCAGTCCGACAATGGCAACGATTTCTCCTGATTTAACTTCAGTTTTTATTTTTTCTTTGCCGAGTCCTTCAAATAGGAAGAGTTCTTTGATTACTGATTTATGTGAAAGCCCGTTTCTTTGAACAATTGATACTTCGTCGCCCATTTTGATAGAACCTCTGTGCACACGTCCCACAGCGATACGACCAGTATATGAAGAATAATCCAAAGAGCTGATTTGTAATTGCAACGTACCCGGATTTTCTTTCGGAGGGTCGAAATGCTCTAAAATCATATCAAGAAGATAAGAAATATCTGTAGTCGGATTTTTCCAATCTGGTCCCATCCAACCTTGTTTTGAAGAACCAAATACCACAGGAAATTCTAATTGCTCTTCCGTCGCATCTAAGGAACACATCAAATCGAAAACTTTTTCGTGTACTTCTTCAGGATCGCAATTCGGTTTATCAACCTTATTGATTACGACAATTGGTTTCAAACCGAGTTCGATTGCTTTTTGCAGTACAAAACGCGTCTGGGGCATAGGTCCTTCAAAGGCATCAACAAGCAAAAGTACGCCGTCAGCCATATTCAATACACGCTCTACTTCACCACCGAAATCGGCGTGACCAGGGGTATCTATAATGTTGATTTTTGTGCCCTTATATCGGACTGACACATTTTTCGAAAGGATAGTTATTCCACGTTCACGTTCCAAATCATTTGAATCCAAAATTAGGTCTGCTACTTCTTGGTTGCTTCTGAACATCTGCACTTGATGTAAAATTCTATCGACCATAGTGGTTTTACCATGGTCCACGTGTGCAATAATGGCGATATTTCTAATATCCACTCTCTAATTCCATTAGTATATAAAGTACAAAATTACGACTTTTTAAGGATATGAAGGGTAATTAGTAATTAATAATTTTATTAACTTCAAATTTTAGTATAGTGTAGCTCATAAAAATATTATACCAAAAATTAAAAAAAATTAATATTTCGTTAGGATAGTAAACAAATAATTAGTAATTTCGTATTATTGATTAATTGTATTGTTGAATAATTATTTTGGGAGATTAGATATGAAAAGGAAAATTTTCACTCTCGCGTTGTCCGCATTTATGATTGTAGCGGTTTCAACACTTTTCGCAGCGGACAAAAAGATTGTTCCGACAAAAGTAAAAAATTTAAAAGGTAAAGTAGTAAATACTAAAACTTTCAATAACGACGGTGAGCCTTTCGTACTTATGTTTTGGGCTACTTGGTGCAAACCATGTGTTACAGAATTGACAGCTATTGCAGATCTTTACGAAGATTGGCAAGACGAAACCGGTATCAAAATTATTGCAGTTTCTATTGATGACTCACGTAATGCTAAAAAAGTTCCTGCATTCGTTCGTGGACGTGGTTGGGACTATGAAGTATATATTGATGAAAATTCTGATTTCCGCCGTGCTATGAGCGTTAATAACCCGCCTCATACTTTTTTGGTGGACGGTAAAGGCAAAATTGTTTGGGAACATAACGGCTATGCTCCGGGCGACGAAGAAGAGCTTTACGAACAAATCAGACAAATTACTAAATAGTAATAATCAATTTAGAATTTTTATTGAACTCTGCCTATTCGGCGGAGTCTTTTTTTATATTTCCATTTTTTCTAAGTAGAAGTAGTTTTTAGAAAATATAGTTTTATCAAATTCGTATCCTCATCGTAGTTTGATAAACAAATATCAAACCATCTGTAAACTATTTTGCTAAATTTTGTTTAGGTGTACTTATGAAAAATTTTATTCTATTGATGGTTTTAGTAGTAAGTGTTACGGTTGTTGTTGCTGATACCGTGGATACTGAAAAGCTAACTGCCGGCAACATTCAATTTTCAACCGCAAATAATGGTACTGTCGGATTTATATGGAAGGGTGGTGCAAGTTTTGATGGTCAAACCTATTGGCCTCGTGGATCACATAATATGTATATGTTCGGTGGCGGAATTTGGTTTGGTGCAAGAAAACAAATATCTGGAACGAGTAATACTCCTAAACCTTTGGTAATCATGGGCTACAATCCTAATAGCGGACAATCATGGTTAACTCCGGGAGCCGTGGCTGATGGTAGTAACTCAAATAACACTGCGAATGTATATAATTCAAGCAAGTTTTCCGCCGATACAGGAACACCAATTGTCGGTACGGAAGTTGCAAACTGGCCTATTTGGATAACTAACCCTAATGAAAAAACATTTCTTTCGGCATCAAATCACAGGTACGAATTAGATGTGGACAAACGCAATAAAAATTATTACTCTGAAGGACCTTTATTTGTTTCCAGTCAAGATTTAGTAACCGTATATAACGATAATGATTTGGGAAATTATGAGCAGGGGGTATCAAAATCAGGCTATCCCATTGGAGTTGAAATTAAACAAAATATATATGCTTGGAATGATAAAAAATTTCAAGATGCTCTTATTATTTCATATACAATTACTAATATCTCTAATGATACTCTAAGGGATTGTTCTTTTGGATTTGTGGGTGATATTGATATAGCGAGAAAACCATATTTATCCGAAGGTGCAACCAACGATAGAGTTCGATTTTATAATGAAGACCCGAGTTTGAATATGGGATTAGCATGGACTGATACTAATAATGGTGAATCAGGTTCTAACTTCGGTTACATAGGGATTTCAGTATTGGAAACTCCAGCATATACTTTTGACAACCCAACAAGTAAAAGGCTTAGAAATGATAAACTAATTTATAAACCTAAGGAGCAAATAGGTATTTCAACATACATAGGATTGACGGTTGAAAATGATGCCATGAACGATGGAGACAGATATAACAGATTGCTTTGCGGAAAAATGCAGTCAGATGAAGGCCCTGGTGACAGAAGAATATTAACTGGATCTGCACCTTTCCTTTTTGCTCCAAATGAGACTTGTCGTTTCGCTGTAGCTCTGACATTTGCCCTGCCTTCAAAAGGTGGGGAGGCTGACGGTAGTACAGAAGATGTTGCTGATTTAGTACAACTGAACAAAGATCTCAGAACAATGTATTATGCTGTATATTCATCAATACTCGTTAATGAAAGATTGAAACATTCTGAAACACTCAATATTTTCCCAAATCCTGCAAGCGAATATATCACACTGCCGGAACAATCAAACACTTTATCACCTTACGTGATTTACGATATCTGTGGAAGCTCTGTTCAAACAGGAGAGTCCATGTCAAAAATTGATATTTCTGAATTGCCTACGGGAGTATATTTATTGTTTGTAGATAGCAAATCCTATAAGTTTGTTAAGGAATGATTGGGTATTGTCTATATGCCAAGACTATATATAGCATATTTATTTCTAAAATAAAAGTTGGGCTTCACCGCAAAGGTAAAGCCCAACAATTTTCTGTATCTTGATTTTTGCTTTCACGAGGTTACAATCAAAAACCTATACCCCAACATGGATTAGTCGTCCATCAATTCTTTTTCTTTGATTACTAAAATCTCATCGACTTTTTTAACAAATTCATCAGTTGCTTTTTGCACTAAATCTTCGCCTTGTTTTCTGTCATCTTCAGTAAACAGTTTATCTTTTTCGCCTTTTTTCAAAGTATCCATAGCTTCTTTACGATTACCACGAATAGCGATTTTTCCTTCTTCACCGTATTTCTTCACTGATTTTACCAATTCTTTACGGCGTTCTTCAGTTAGCGGTGGAACGGAGATACGAATAACAGTTCCGTCATTTTGAGGGTTAAATCCTAATCCTGCATTTTGGATTGCTTTTTCTATATCGTTGATTGTTCCTCTATCGAAAGGCTGAACCATGATAGTTCTTGCATCAGGAACAGAAACAGTTGCCACTTGGTTAAGCGGTGATGGAGCACCGTAATAGTTTACTTTCACATCATCAAGTAAAGTCCCCGACGCACGACCTGTGCGAACCTTAGTTAATTGATTTTTGAAATAATCCAAAGATTTTGTCATCGCTGCTCGCGTATCCTTGTTTACATCTTGTACAGTCATTTTATTACCTGTTTATATTTTAAAAATTAAAATTTCTTATTTCACTATTGAGCCAACTTTATCGCCCATGATAAAGCGTTTCAAGTTATTCGGCTTATTAATATCTAACACAACGATTGGAAGTTTATTTTCTGAACATAGAGTAACGGCAGTGTGATCCATCACGTGCAAATCTTTGACAATCACATCGTTGTAAGTCAAAGTTGGGAAGTGTACTGCATCAGGATTTTTCTCAGGGTCGCTGTCGAAGACTCCATCAACTCTTGTACATTTCACGATTGCTTCGGCTTCGATTTCTACTGCACGAAGACTGGCTGCTGTATCTGTTGTGAAGAATGGATGTCCCGTTCCGGCACCGAAAATTACGATTCTATTTTTTTCTAAGTGGCGTATGGCTTTACGGCGGATGTACGGTTCGGCAATTTGTTCCATTTTTACCGCTGTCTGAAGACGGGTTTCAATGTCTAAATCTTCCAAAGCATTTTGGAATGCTATACTATTAATTACAGTCGCAAGCATACCCATATAATCACCTGAAACTCGGTGAATACCATGAGCAGCAGATTGGATACCTCTAAAGATATTTCCGCCACCGATTACTACGCCAACTTGTACGCCGAGTGCGTGAACTTCTGCAATCTGTTTAGCGAAGCCGACAAGTGCTTCTGCATCAATACCAAAATCGTTATTGCCCATCAATGCTTCGCCGCTTAACTTCAATAAAACCCTATTGTAACTTATCATAATATCCATTCAGATTATATAAAACAACTACAAAATTACGATTTTTTTTTGGGTCTGCCAAATTGTATTAAGGAAAATTGCCGAGCGATTATCGAGAAATTTGACTTTTTTTCATCAAAACTGTAACCAAATCGTCTCTCAGTTGTTATATAAAATAATTGTTAATTTGTGGAGAATATGTATGAAGTTTGTAAAGACTATATTTTTAATGGCTTTAATGATTTATATGCCATTATATGCTCAAAATGATCATAAGGAAATCGGCGAAGAGTTCGATAAAAATAGAAGATTTGAAGAAATAAACAGAATGCGTGGTGGCGAAGATGGGATAAATTGGCAACTCTTAGACCGTGAAACACGTCTATCACGCTTAAAAAGGCTGAATGATGAAGCCGAAATAAAAAAGTATTTTCCGACTTTGCAAACCTCGTTTGCAGACGGGAACTTGAATGGCCACTGGGTGGAAAAAGGAAGTAACAACCAAGCCGGAAGAACTCGTTTCGCAGATATTGATTTCGAAGAGGAGCTGATTTATGTCGGAACAGACGGTGGTAACATATTTCGTGGAACAATGAAAGGTGAAAACTGGACTTGTTTGAATAACTACATAAAATTCAATAATATCAAGTCAGTTCGTGCATTCAAAATTAACGGTAATAGAACAATATTTGTTGCTGCCGGGAACGGACGTTGCTATTGGTCAAATGATGAGGGAGCAACTTGGACTCTATCAGTCGGACTCGAAGCAATTCAAAAATGGGGAGGTGTCAGACGGGCTGTGTATGATTACTCTAATAATATCTATATCTTAGGTTATGAATGGGACTACGATAACTGGGAAGAAAAATCGGTTTTATATTTTTCTAATGACCTTGGTAAGAATTTTAAAAAGTTATTTAGCTCTAATTACAGTAAAAACGGAATGGATATTTGGGCAGAAAGATATACTAATGATGACGTATTACTAATCAAAGGAGATTCGTTAATCTCTTACCGTCAGGGAAATATTATTACTCAAAAACACATGGCACAATCCAACCCTTTGCAACTTCTATTAGACGATAATATAGAAGAAGGCTTGGGATATGCTAGAATCTATATCACTGCTGCCATGTTAGAGGAAGATAACTTTGAAATTGCAGCAGCAATTGCATACAACAACGCTACCCACTTCTATAATTCAGAGGATTCCGGTAATAGCTGGGAATTTAAAGGCCAACTTGCTGAACAACCATTCATGGGAAATAGTTTTACAAGTTCAACTTATACAACAAGTCGCCTATTCTTTGGTTCTGTAGAATTGTATATTAGTGATTCCTATGGTAAGGAGTGGAAGCGTAGAAACAAATGGAAAGAGTACTATCCTAATCCGGCAGAAGTATTACATGCAGATATTCCGGCGGTTCAACTTATTCAAGATGAAAATGGAGATGAATATATGCTAATTTCAACCGATGGGGGGCTATATATATCGGAAACTTATGGCAAAAAAGTTCAAAATATATCCTTAAAAGGATTAAATTGTAGCCAGTATTACAGTTGTATGACAGCAACAGTCGATACAAATATTATCTATGCCGGAGCTCAAGACCAAGGGTTCCAAAGAGCAAGAAAAGATGAAGGTGCTACTATGGACTATTTGCAGATGTTCAGCGGTGATTTTGGTTCTATTACTTCATCGGACGGTGGTCAAAATCTATGGACTGTTTATCCTACATTCGTATTGTATCTTCCAAATGCAACAACGCAAGGAAAATGGCCAACTTATATGCGCTGGTCGTATGATAACGCAGGGAGTGGCTGGGCATGGATGATGCCTGTAAGAGCTTATCCGACTAACCCTAAATTGGCTTATGCGGCTGGTGGAGGGGCAAATTGGAGAGAAAGCTACCTTTGGAATTTCAGATTTGACGGTGCAAATGTTAACGCAACACAAATCAACCGTCTGTTCGGGTATAATTCTACTACGGGAAAACTCACAAGTCTTGAGTACGATAATGACAATAATATCTTGCTTTCAACTGATAACGGGTGGCTTTGCAAATATACTCCGGCCAACAGCTCATGGGAAGACCATGAAATAACTTGGGCCGGGCAAGAGAAAGATGAAAATTTTGTGATTAATGCAATCGCAGTTGATCAATCAAACGATGATGTAATATATGTCGGAGGACGTGGATATGATACTCCCGGAGCATTCGTTACTTTTGATGGAGGAGAAAATTTTATTCCAATTACGGAAGGACTACCGAATGTACATATTAATCACTTAGCATTAACTGATGATGGTAAAATGCTTTTCGCTGCAACTTCTACGGGACCTTATGTATTTTTGACTTGGAAGAACCAATGGTTCGATTTAACAACAACCAATTCTCCTGACCAGGATTTCCGTTGGGTAGAATGGATTGAAGAAAATCAAGTAGCACGTTTTGCTACTTATGGAAGAGGGGTATGGGATTTCCGCGTTGAATCCTTTTCTACTGAGGTAACTGAAAAGCAAGCAAGAATTGGTTTTGAAATTACATCATATCCTAACCCTATGACAGAAAAAATAAATATCGAATTTGAAATGCCTTTCGGAAAAGCAGGAACTGTAAAAATATTCGATATAGATGGAAGAGAAGTTGCCAATCTTTTCGATGGATACCTACAAGCCGGAACAAACCAATTCAGTTGGAACGGAAAAACAGTAAACGGAACGAACCTGCCAAACGGTACATATCTGTGTATTGCTTCTTCCGACGGCTATTCCGCACACACAAAAATAGTCATCAAACGATAAATACAGATTGCTGAAAATTCTGGATTTCAAAAAATAGGGGAGCGTACGCTCCCCTATTTTTTGAGCGATGTATCTGGTTATAAAGAGATTTACAAAAAAGATGAAATTCACCCAAAGGTAAATTTCATCTTGCTTAGTAATAAGTCAACCCGTTTAGTCAAAAATGAGTCTATTTTTCTATTTTGAAAATATCCATGATTGCCTGCTTAAAACTATCTTTTGGAAGTGCACCCGTTGCCATTTGAGGTTGCTCGCCCATTGGTACGAATAAGATAGAAGGGATACTGCGGATACCAAAAGCAGCAGCTAATTCCTGTTCCTTTTCGGTATCAATTTTGAAAATATCAACTTTGCCTTGGTATTCTTCTGATAATTCTTCCAAAACAGGAGCTACCATTTTGCACGGGCCACACCAATCTGCGTAGAAATCAATAATACATGGTTTGTCGCCATTGAAACTCCACTCTTGTGATGCTTCGAAATCGAAGACTTTTGCTTTGAATGTTTCCTTAGTTAAATGTTCAACTGACATTGTAAATCCTTATTTATAAAATTTAAAAAGTTCAATCTAAAAATATTGAGGTTCGTAACATAAGAAATATGTGTGAACCGCAACTATTGCTATTGACGAACATTTATTAGGGTTATTGTTTCTATATCCTAGCGATTAATAATTAATTTAGCATTTTCAATATTAAATCTATTTTTGAGTACTACTTGGTAAATTCCATTTGGCAATATAGAAATATCAATTTCATTTCTATTTGCCGTCAGCATCAGTTTTCCTGTCATATCATATATTTCTATATTTTCTATTATTCCATCGTGATTTATTGTTATGTGGTTTTGAGCCGGGTTGGGATAGATTGTAAGATTTTCCGATTTTTGTTCTGCTTCATCTTCTATGCCTACCAAAGAATTAAAAAGATATGGGTAACCGCCATTTATATCCGGGTTGATATTCCAGATATTTTCGAAATCCCAACCGACATCTAAGAAAGTGTTTATATCGTGCATATCATTTGTACTCTTACCTATACCACTGTTGTATTCAACCTTACCTGCCAGAGTAGAATCAAAAAAGCAATTTGTACCATCTTTGTCTCCGAACCCATAAATATATACAGACATTGTAGAGCCGAAATCATTTTCTGCTGTTTCAAGACTATTGGCGGCATAACAGTTAATGATATCCCCTGTATTATTCATAGAAAATCCTGCAACGGTCTGGTCTGTTAGATACTCAAGGGTATTAACATTCCTCCTTGTGTAACAATTTTCTATTCTTCCCGAATTACGACCTACAAAACCTGCACCTTTTACCTTTCCGTGAACAGGTGCAAACGCAAAGCATTGACTTATATCCCCTGTGTTATTGATAACAAATCCAGCTGAAATACCTGCAGGACCAGCCATCATATTATCTGTAGAATAAGTTTCTATTCGAGCTTCCACATAACATTTGCTAATAACTCCATGATTTGTATGAACAAATCCCCCGGCTGACGCAAATATATCAAGTTTACACTTTGAGTATGAGTTAGTAATCGTTCCCATATTATGCACTACCAATCCACCAGTACTATCATAAGCTACATTGCCATACGAAATAATTTCCCCGGTAGCATAACAATTATCAATAGTTCCTGCGTTGTACACGATAAGTCCGGCACTAGCTTTGGCAATCATTATTTTATCCCAACCCATATTAACATGTTCACCCCATGTTGTATATCGGCAATCCTCTATTCCAAGATTTTTAATATCACTATCTACTGCATAGCCAATTAAACATGCTACCATACCAGTCCGGTAAATATATAAATTAGAAATCGAATACCCTTGTCCATCAAAACTGCCTCTAAATGGCTTATCTTTGTATGGTGCAATTGGTTGGAAACCTCTTAATGAATCATAATCCCAAGGAATACCAGACTCATTAGTATAATCAATTGTCTCAGGGTTCCAGTTTTTGGTATCACGGGCATCAATATCATTCATCAAGATAAAATGTTTATCCCAATCGGATTCGCCTTTTTCGGAAAGATAGCGTAAGTCTTCGAGAGTGGATATTTGATATGG
>PDWI01009642.1_pt1 | contig 11021 bp, 10 predicted proteins | sample 1430891 | NCBI WGS metagenome assembly PDWI01 (sample SAMN01162508, study PRJNA174530) | Oral metagenome, whole genome shotgun sequencing project. | biome: Marine environment; feature: Marine mammal; material: Swab sample of the gingival sulcus; isolation source: swab sample of gingival sulcus... | reverse complement strand
GACTTTTTCCCCAAGTTCAGCAAGTTCTTCACTATCCAGTTCATCATACTTTTCGTGCAATTCCGCCGCCTTATTTTGCGGGCGGAATTGGTTAGGGAAGGCCACCCCGTTTTCACGCAGTGCCGATAATTTTTTACGCCGCTCGGCAATCAGTTTATTTTCATCAATTTGTTCTATTTCTGTGTTTTTTTCGTTCATAGTTAAAATAGTTAGTAATTATTGCTTGTTTGCTTTAAAAAATCCGTTTTCTTCTATTGTAGTTGTTGTTTGTGGGTTCTTTATGCTCTTTATATGTGTGTATGCCCCTATTAGTTTTTCAGCATTTTTGCCAATAAATCCGCCATTTAAATAACCCCGTTCTCTTGTAACTTCGTTACCATTAATCCAAGTTCCTCCTCCTGTACTGGCACTAAATGTATCAGCTTGAATTTCTCCTGTATATTTTTTGCCACCAATATGAGTAATTAATTTTTTGTCATCAAAATTTAGAACAATAGGATTTGTTGCTTGAAATTTACCATCCTTATCGAAACTATTAACTTCTCCTTTATAAGTAAATTTCCCAGATATTGGTAGGTTTTTGGTATAAGCCCCCTTTTCTGTGATATACATAAACTTACTATCGCCTTTTTCAAAAATATTAAATAATGGGTTGCCATTTGAATCTTTGATGATTTTTACAAAGTCTCCCTCTTTCATAAGGTCAATATCATGACCTTCAAGATAAATTTTGGTATATCCTGTATCGGGATTTATTTTTATCATTTCAGATAGATTGCGATAAATATCTTGTTTACGAGGCTCATAAGATTCTTGTGTGTTTTCAGAAACCATTATAAATTTCAAGTTATTATTTGAATCTGTATATTTGTTTATTAAATGTGATCGCTTATTATCATCTACATGATGAATTCCAGCAATTTTGCCATCTTTAATTTGTGGATTGTTATGATAAAAATCCATAGAACCTAATGAATTATGCGCAGATCCACTACTGCCTGCACCACAACCTGCAAGGTATAAGGTGCTTATTGCTAAAATTAATGATATTTTTTTCATGTTTTCTGTTCTCCGAGTATTATTTATAAATTATTTCCAAATTCTCAATTTCTTTATGTTTCAGTATGATATGTTCATTATTAATTACAAGTGCAGGAATACCAATACTGCCCTGTGCCTTTGTATTATCAAATGCTGCATTGGTATCACGCAAACGCAAAAACTGCTTAAAGTTTGCCATCGATTCAAAAATATTTATAGGCTCATAATTTATGTTCAACCTTTCAAGTTCTGCCACAAATGGTGCAGTATCAGGGCATAATTTAGAATAAAACAATATCGGTTTATTCATTTTAAACCCCCTGTTTTAAACTCGCCTCAATAAACCTATCCAAGTCACCGTCTAAAACGGCTTGCGTATTACCGGTTTCCACACCGGTGCGTAAATCTTTGATGCGGCCTGAATCGAGTACATACGAGCGGATTTGACTGCCCCAGCCGATATCAGACTTACTGTCTTCTAAGGCTTGGGTTTCTTCGTTGCGTTTTTGCATTTCTAACTCGTACAATTTGGCTTTTAATTGTTTCATTGCCGTGTCTTTATTTTGGTGCTGTGAACGCCCGTTTTGACATTGCACCACGGTATTGGTGGGTAAGTGGGTAATGCGTACCGCCGATTCGGTTTTATTAACGTGCTGCCCGCCGGCACCAGAGGCACGATAGACGTCAATGCGCAAATCCGATGGATCAATATCAATTTCGATATTATCGTCGATTTCAGGCGATATAAAGACCGAGGCAAAGGACGTATGACGCTTGGCATTACTGTCAAACGGCGATTTTCGCACCAAGCGATGCACACCGATTTCGGTGCGTAGCCAACCAAACGCGTATTCGCCCTGAATGTGCACCGTTGCCGATTTAATGCCGGCGACATCACCTGCCGAAACCTCCAGCAAATCGGCTTTAAACCCCTTACTTTCCGCCCAACGCAAATACATCCGCAGCAGCATATTGGCCCAGTCCTGGGCTTCGGTTCCGCCCGAACCCGATTGGATATCCAAATAGGCGTTATTGCTATCGGCATCACCGGAAAACATGCGTTGGAACTCTAGTTGTTCCAAGGCGTTTACAGCACGGGCAATATCTTCTTGTACGGCCTCGACGGTTTCTGCGTCATCTTCCTCTTCGGCAAAAGCGAGCATTTCCTCGGAATCACGCAAGGTGGTTTTGATGTCATCCAAACCGTTGACTAATTTTTCCAGCACGGTACGTTCTTGTCCCAGTTTAGCAGCGGCATCGGGATTATTCCAAATATCGGGCTGTTCGAGCTCACGCGTCACTTCTTCCAGGCGCCCGGCCTTCTCATCATAGGCCATATGCTGACGCAAGAGGTCCTCGCGAGCCAGACCGTCTTTAATCTTTTCGTATAAATGATTGAGTTCCATTGCGGTTGTATTTATTAAACTTGGCGAACCATTCTACCAAATCTTATGAAAGATTTATAATGCTAAAACGAAACATTGCATAAACCGTACCGACGCAGTAAAAATTTTAGGCTATAATATTCTTTTGATTTTGCTGCTGACAAGGCGGAGTAGTGTATGAAAAAAGCATTGCTTGTTGTATCCGTCTATCGTCTGTTTACGTGTTCATAGCGGGCGACCTGAGAAGCGGCAAAACCATTCAAAAAGACTTTAGCGAAGGGATAAATAACAGGAGCAGTGAAGTATGAAATTATCCTCGGGGCTTGTTCAGGCTGTCACCGCCTATGCGATATGGGGTCTATTTCCCCTCTATTGGGTGTGGCTAAAACAAGTACCGGCAGTGGAGGTAATGGCACACCGCATTGTCTGGTCGTTTGTGACATTGCTTGTCTTTATGCTGGCAAGAAAGCGTTTGATTACCGTTGTTGACGGACTCAAAAATAAGAAAATGTTACTGTTGCTGACGGCCACTGCGCTGCTGATTAGTATCAACTGGTTACTCTATATTTGGGCTGTCTCCAACGGGCATGTTTTGGAGTCCAGCTTGGGATATTACATTAACCCCTTAGTTAGCGTGGTACTGGGTATGTTGTTTCTGGGTGAACGCTTACGACGTTTTCAATACCTTGCCGTATTATTTGCCTTTGTCGGTGTGTTGTTCCTCGCCCTGATGCACGGGCAGATACCTTGGGTTGCTTTGGGATTGGCCTTCTCTTTTGCTTTTTATGCATTACTGCGCAAATGGGTTGAACTGGCTGCGCAATCGGCAATGCTGATTGAAACGGGACTATTGCTGATGCCGGCACTTTGCTATCTCGTCTTGGTCGGGCAAAATAATGCGATTATCAGCGGTGGCGGGTTCATGCGCCTGTTGTTGATTTGCGGCGGCGCCGTGACCTTATTGCCGCTGATACTATTGACCGGTGCACTGAAGACGCTGCCGCTATCGACCATTGGATTTTTACAATACCTCAGTCCCACTATGCAATTTTTAATCGGTTTGTTGGTGTTTAACGAACCCTTTGACATCTATCGCGGCATCAGTTTTTTACTGATTTGGACAGGGCTGGTTATTTATTCTTTGGAAGCCCTTTGGGTGGCGAACAAAAAACCCGCCGTTGGGCGGGTTAAGTAATTATTTGTAACAACTGGCAACCGTTGCACAAACACCTGCACACAACAAACCCTTCGTTGCGCGGTGCCCGAAACCCTCATTTACCCGACCACTCGTGAGTGTGTCGGGTAAACCCCGGTTTTTGCGCGCCGTGCGCCTCAAATTTGCCCCGCCTTAAATTTGCCCCGTTCAGCTGTTTGTGCAACGGTTTTATCAATTAATAAATCGGGTTGTAAGCAGCTTGCTCGTTACCTTTTTCAATGGCACGAATATAAATTTCCGCCCGACGGTTCTGCGCCCGTCCCGATGCGGTTCCATTGTCGGCAATCGGATAACCTTCACCGTAGCCACGAACCGCCAAACGTCCCTGCACAACGCCTTGACTGGCTAAATAGCTGGCTGCTGCCTGAGCCCGCCGTTGTGATAAGCCCATATTGTACTCATCCGAGCCGGTGCTGTCGGTAAAGCCCAAAACATGGACAGCAGTTTTCGGATATTTATTCAGCACCGCCGCAATTTGATTGAGCGAAGGATAAACTGCAGGATTTAAATTGCTCTTATCAACGGCAAAGGTAATGGATTCGGGTAAGTTTAATTTAATGGTGGCATCGTCAACACGTGTCACGTTAATACCTGAAGAAGCCAATACTTTCTCCAACTCCTGTTGCTGTTGCGTCATATAGCGGCCGATGGCAGCACCGGCAAGTGCCCCTAAAACCGCCCCGACATAGCGTCCGTTTTTATCGTTGACCTGGTGGCCCAGTACGCCACCGACAACCGCGCCAACCCCCGCGCCAACGGCTGTTTTTTGGTTTTGTGTCATGGTACAACCTGTCAAAGTACCAACCATAGCGACGGCTAAAAGTGTTTTTTGAAATTTCATTGCTAGTATCCTCATTTTGTTATGAACAATTTCCCCATTATACAGAAAAAATCATTTTTTGCATTTCAGTAACATTGCATCGCCATAACTAAAGAAGCGGTATTGTTTAGCAATCGCGTGACGATAAGCGTTTTTTATTGTTTGATAACCGGCAAAGGCGCTAACCAGCATCATTAAACTGGATTTGGGCAAATGAAAATTGGTGATTAGTCTATCAACAATTTCAAACGGATAACCGGGGCGGATAAACAAGTTGGTATCACCGCCGGACAACACCAATCGGCCCTTTTCAGCCGCTGATTCCAAGGCCCGCAGACTGGTTGTGCCGACAGCTGTTACGCGACGGTTTTCTTGTTTTGCCCGGTTAATGATGTGTTGGGTTTGTACCGGGGTTGTAAATAATTCAAAGTGCATTGTATGCTGATCCAAATCCTCGGATTTAACCGGTAAGAATGTCCCTGCGCCAACGTGCAGCGTGACGTGGGCAATCAGCACCCCCTTGTTCTTGAGTTGTGCTAAAATCGCTTCGTCAAAATGCAGTCCTGCAGTCGGTGCGGCAACTGCCCCGGCTTTGTCGGCGTAAACCGTCTGATAACGCGATAAATCTGCTTTGGTGGTTTGGCGGTGAATGTACGGGGGCAGGGGAATATCGCCTTGTTGCTCGGTCAAGTCGCACCAATTACCGTCTTGTAAAGCAATAACGAAGAAAATCCCCTGTCTGGCGGTGACGGTGGCAGTCTGTCCGGCGATAAAGATATGACTGCCAACTTTAGGGGAGCGATTGGCACGCAGCATACATAAAGCGACTTTATCGGATTGAATACGCTCGACAAAAATTTCTAACTTGCCACCGGATGATTTTTCCCCGAACAGGCGGGCGGGAATGACTTTGGTGTCATTAATGACCAACACATCACCGCAATCGAATTCATCCGCAATATCGGTAAAAATACGGTCTTCAAAGTGATTGTCATCAATGACTTTAAGCAAGCGGCTTTGGCTGCGGTGCGTTGCCGGTACCTGAGCAATCAGATGCTCGGGCAAATCGAAGTCAAAATCCGATAACGTATAAGCGGCGGCGGTATAAGTTTTGTTTAATGTCATGGCAATCAGCCTGCTGGCAGTGAATCAGCCTTTGATGGTCAGGCCAATCAGAGGGAATAAATGCAGCATGGATTAGTAACTTTCGGCCGTTATTTGCATTAGTTGATTGTCGTTTTCCATCAATGGCACCGCTACCGCCGCCGGTTTGTGTGAAATAATTTCCGTTAAAGTGGGGATTTTTTTACCCAGATGTTTAGCATAAACCTGTTGATATTCAACAATATGTTTTACATATTTACGTGTTTCGTTAAACGGAATTTTTTCTACCCAAATCGGCATATCGTTAATATCTTGATTAATCCATTGGTCAACACGGTTGGGACCGGCATTATAGGCTGCTGATGCCAAGGCAATATTACCGAAACGCTGATACATCTGATTCAGGTACTCGGCCCCCAATTTGGTGTTGATATCGGGATTAAAAATCGCCTCACCCGACAGAATAATGCCTGTGTCGCGTGCCATCATTCTTGCCGTGCCGGGAATGAGCTGCATCAAACCCTTGGCTTTGGACCTTGAGACGGCGCGCGGATTCATCGAAGATTCCTGGCGAATGATGGCGTAAATCCAGGTTGGGTCAACTTGCGTCAGCCGATTAGCCGTCTCAACTTGGGAATTAAACGGTGTGGGAAAGCGGATACGAATATCGTTCCAATCGCGCAACTGACCCAGTATGTAAATAGCATCATAGTGAAGCCCCTGTTGGTTTAGCCAGTAGGCTAACTGGCGTTGGGTCGGCTGACTCATCCGTTTGGCGAGTGGCAAGATTTCTTTACGGGCGGCTTTACCATCGCCCATTTGATGCAATAATTTGCCGCGAATCAAGCCGATATTCTGATTAAAATGTTGTTGTGTTCGCTGATTGGGAATAATCGGTTGGGCGTTAAAAACATAGGCTTTACCGATTTTGTCAGCTGCTAAAAAGCCGTAATAACTGCGATTTTGTGCTGCTTTTTGATAAATACCTTTGGCGTCATTACCCAGGGCTTCCGTGGCCCGTCCCAGCCAATACAGTGCCATCGCGTTTTTATCATTCGGGGAAACCAATTTTTTGATAGCCTGCCAATCGCGCGAGCCGGCTAAAAAACGCAACAGGGCTTCGTTGGCGTCTTTATCGGGATGGCTGAGCAGGGCATAAGCCAATTTTGCCTGCGGGTCCTGTCGGTTGGATAAATAGCCGACCAGCTTGGTCAGCATACGTTGATAAGCCTGGTTATCTCTTAGTTGCGCGGCAAACTGCATGGCAAAACCGGCATAGGCAGAGGAGTCTTTGCGAATCAATTTTTCCAACGCCAGCGGCAGTAATTCACGTTGTAAAGGCGTACCGGTCAGCTCGGCAGAGGTATAGTTGAGCAGGCTTGTTGGCCGGCTTAATGCATGAGCAAATTGTGAAATAACGGCCCCCTCACTCCCCATCAATTGATTGGCCATACTGGCGGCAAGATAGCCGTTACCGGCAAAATAAGCTAATTTAGCCCGTTTTAACAGGTTTTTCGGTTCGTTTTTACCCGGCCAAATTGCAAACACGGGTGTGCAGTAATCAGACACCGAACGCGGTGACAACCACACTTGTTCGATGCCCTGCAAAGCTGCCTTTGAGTTACCCAGTAACAACTGGCTTTGCCGGTACATGCAGGCGGTGGTTTGGTCGCCCGTATCGTAGTAATGTCTGACAATTTGCTGGAAATTGCCCTGATTAAAATGGTTTTTTATCCAGCGGTTATGCAATGCCTTAATCGGCGGCGCCGAGTAAAATCGCTGGAATAAGGGTACCAATTCGCTGTCTAAGTCCAGATGCTGACGGTAGTAGTCGGCAGCCAAATAAGGATATAACGGATGTTTACGCAGTCCGCTGTACTGCTGAATGCTTGCCCCCATGGCAATGTCGCTTTTTGCCTGGTAATAAGTTTGCGCATTGGCTGTTGAGAATATCAACAGTAGGGTCGGTAAGAAATATTTCATTGGCTATCTCGGTAAAATTAGCGAGCGATTTTTCTTGTAACGGCGATAATATGCCATCACTCGGGGCACATAGGCGCGTGTTTCCTTGAAGGGAGGGATGGAACTATTATATCTGCGCACTGCACCCTCACCGGCGTTATAGCCGGCGGCGGCAAGCTCCAGTGAGCCGAATTCGTCATAAAGCAGCTTTAAATAACGTGTTCCCGCCTCGATATTTTGCTGCGGATTATAGGCATTGGCAACGCCAAAACGTCTGGCGGTAAAGGGCATTAGTTGCATTAACCCCATCGCCCCGGCATGCGAGGTGGCATTCGGTCTGTAGGCGGACTCGGCGGATATAATGGCGTGTACAAATTCCGGTTCGACGCCATACTTGGCGGCGGTTTGATTGACAAACCGGGCGATTTTGCCGCGAAAATTGGCATCGACATGGTGCAGCTTAACATGGTGTGAGCCGTAAGCAATAGTGCCTTTGCCTCTTTTTTCGTATTTACACAGGGCGGCAGGGTCTAGGTGAAAAATTTTGCCGTTGGCCTTCACCGTACCACCGGAACCGCCGCATTTTCTGTTGGTCAGGACAGGATACGTGGTTTGTTTGTCAATTTTTGATTGATAAAGACTGCCTGATCCGGTGTATTGGCTGCTGATTTTTTTCCCGGAGGAAGTGACAAAGGCCACCGGTTTATTGATACAACTTTTACGTGCTTTTTTGTCACTGGAATCAAAAAAATGAGGAATAATGTGGGTGTTTTTTTTGACCTTGCACTGCATCATTTCCGCCTGTATGGGGGGAGACAAAAAAAGACAAACGACAAAGATAGGTTTGCAGAGCTTCATTTTTTAATTATTTGGTTATTGTTTTCAATAAGATTTTACCGTGACTAATTTTATCATATTTTTGCCAACTGCCAATAATTAATATTCGTGTAACAAAAAAATAATAGTCAAATGACGGAAAAACCATTATATTGTGTTTCTTTTATTATCTTCGTTATTTGTAAATAAGAGGCTACAATGGAGTTAAAGACAATTGAGCGTGTCCCCCACTATCAGGCAAAAAAGGGTGAAGCGTACATGAATGAGGCACAGCTTGAACATTTCAAAACCGTCTTGCTGCAGTGGAAAAATGCCATCACTGAGCATAATCGGGATGCTAAAGCTCAATTACAAAGTGATACGTCACCTTTGGCAGACCCGAATGACCGTGCCACTTTGGAGGAGGAGTTTTCGCTGACTTTACGTTCTCGTGACCGTGAGCGTAAGCTGCTAACGAAAATTAATGCCGCCCTGTTTCGTATCGCCAGTGACGCATTCGGTTATTGTGAGAAATGTGGTGTGGAAATCGGCTTGGGCCGGTTAGAAGCGCGTCCAACGGCGGAGTTGTGCATTGATTGTAAAGAAATCGAAGAAAAGAAAGAAGAAAACAGATAAGTTGCAACAGACTTATCAGCGTTTGTAATCGATTGATTAAAAGGGGTACAATGGAACTGGTGGGTCGTATAGGATTCGAACCTATGACCAATTGGTTAAAAGCCAACTGCTCTACCAACTGAGCTAACGACCCCCAAGTTGGAGTGCAGTATTTTACGTGATTTTTCCTATTTGGCAAGGGCAATCCATAATATTTTTTTAGTCTTTTGTTTTTACAAAAAATCCAATAAAATTTTAGGCGTTTTTGCCGAGACTGGTCATACTTTCGGGGTAAATTAACTATGATGGATTGGCATCAATTATTGTCCGACAGACGGTTGGGCAAGCCACATAATGCAATTGAGCATGACCGCACGGCTTTTCAAAAAGACGTTGACCGTATCATTTTTTCCTCGGCATTTCGCCGCCTGCAAGACAAAACCCAAGTCTTTCCGCTGGCCCAAAATGATTATGTACGGACTCGGCTGACGCATTCACTGGAAGTGTCCAGTGTCGGGCGTAGTTTGGGCACGTTGGTCGGCAAGCATATTACTACAGGTTACAATTTAACCCACGTCAGTGCCGAGGATTTTGGCAGCATTGTCGCCGCCGCTTGTCTGGCTCACGATATCGGTAATCCGCCGTTTGGCCATTTTGGCGAAGAAGCCATTCGAGCTTTTTTTCTGGAGCGTCCCATCGGCCAACAAATTTGTCATAAGGTCAGTCCCGAACAACGTCAAGATTTACTCCATTTTGAAGGTAATGCTCAGGGTTTTCGTATCCTCACCCAATTACAAAACCCCGACGTGTATGGCGGCATGCAGCTAACTTGTGCAACACTCGGGGCATTTACCAAATATCCGTGCACACAACAGTACCGGGATAGCTTGCATATTGCCGGCAAAAAAAACGGCTTGCTGGGCAGTGATGTCAAGCTGTTTACCGAGGTCGCCGATGAATTGGGTTTACTTGCCTTGCGCGACAATGCCTGGGCACGGCACCCGCTGGTGTATCTGATGGAGGCGGCCGATGATATTTGCTATGCCATCATTGATATCGAAGATGCCCACCAAATCAAACAGCTGCATTTTGATAAAGCCTACGAGTTATTGCGCCCTTTAGCAGTGACAGCCAATGACGACATCCTAAATGCCATGCACAGTCAAAGCGACCAGCTCAGTTACTTGCGGGCCAAGGCGATTGGGCATTTGGTACAAGAAGCGGTTAAGGTTTTTATCGACAATGAGAGACAGTTATTGGCAGGACAATACGAAACCGCCATTGCCGATAATATCCCCTCTGCCAAGCCGCTGGCGGCATTAACCGGCTATGCTGCCGAAAATATTTACAATTGCCCGGCGGTGGTCGAGACACAAATGGCGGGTCATCGCATTTTGGGGGATTTGTTAGAGATTTTCTGTGAGGCCGTTGAAGATGTAGCACAGGAACAAATGCATAAAGCCAACAAAAAAACACCGCCACATAAGGCCAAAGCTGCCAGTCGTATGTTGATTAATCTCCTGCCGGCGCGGTTTATCGGCAAAGATAGACAGTTTGTACCTTGTCCTTATCAACGTACTTTAAAAGTTATTGATTATGTTTCCGGTATGACGGATTCGTATGCTGTCAGTCTGTACCAAAAAATAACCGGTATTTCCATTTAATCCTCCGGCATATCTTGTAACAGCAATTAATTCACGTTAACGTAATGGTTAATTTACCTGTTGTGCATTTAGAAAGCGACATTAAAATGCTAAACAAATCAATTTCCTCCCTCGGCAGGCATAGGTATCTGCACCTCTTTTATAAAAAATCGGTTAATATTAAAAATCAAAAAATACTTTTATGACCAATGATTGAATGAAATTTGAAAATTAATAGGATAATACCCTCTCCCTATGGGAGAGGGTATTATATTTGATTTTCTTATAAGAAGAAATCGGTTAGAATACGTTCGGCTTAATGGAGAATTTATGTTAATCACCCGTTCAGATGTTGCTCATTTGATTTCGACTGTCTATTGGTCGGCATTTGCTATTGCCCTGCTGATTTTATTGGTGAT
>PDWI01010307.1_pt1 | contig 11022 bp, 6 predicted proteins | sample 1430891 | NCBI WGS metagenome assembly PDWI01 (sample SAMN01162508, study PRJNA174530) | Oral metagenome, whole genome shotgun sequencing project. | biome: Marine environment; feature: Marine mammal; material: Swab sample of the gingival sulcus; isolation source: swab sample of gingival sulcus... | reverse complement strand
CCTTCTTGTCTTGTAAAAAAACAACCTGCCCACAAGCAGGAGGGAGAACGTATGCCTTTCAACTCCCACAGTCAACCACTTTTTCAACTTTTTTCCAACAAACCCTTTCAGCTCATTCCTCCTCATTTACGGGAGGACAAAGCTATGGGTTCACGATTCTCTAGGCAACACCCTTTTCGATGTTTCCCAATCAGTCGGTCTGGGGCAATACTGCTGTCGGAAAGGAAGGACAGTGGTTGTACTTCACGCAAACTCTGAAAAACCCTGCGGGATGCGCGTTAGCTACGAGCCGTAAACCGCTGGGAAAAGGGAATGGACGACAGTTCAATATCATTATTAATAATTAAAAATTACAAATAGACACTCAAAAAAACATCTATACTGCCCCGTCTGTTCCATCTCCTTTTTTCCTTGCTTCCACAGGCTGTCCCACACGACGAACGTATGCGGTGGCTGAAAAGAATTGAACGGAAAAGTAAACACCGTTTACAAGAAAAGGCTGTTCTGCTAGTGGCGTGGCATGACACGCGAAAGTAGACGAGAATCAAACAGACGCCACATGCGCTGCCGGATATTGAACGCCGCCATGAAACTGTTTGCAAAAGAAGGGGTTGCCAATGTTTCCGTCAGGCAGATTGCCGCCGCTATCGGATACAGCCCAGGAGCTATCTATCGATACTATCGCAATAAACATGAGATACTTGCGACCATCCGGGAACAGGGATTTGAAGAGATTGTATCACATCAGCGAAAAAGGGTTGAGCTGTACTCAGACCCCTTTGAGCGGCTCAAGGTTGGAGGCCGTGAATACATCCGATTTGCCTTGGAGCGGCCTGATTTTTTTGAGTTGATGTTTTGCACGGATTGTAACGACGTGGATTTATCGACAGAGCATACCGATCATTCCAAGGCCTCTTATGCGTTGTTTGCACAGACAGTGAAAGAGTGCCTGGATACGGGATATTTCGGCGATATGGACCTGGATACAGTGATGATTTCCCTCTGGTCCGGTGCGTATGGGTTGGCACACCAGATTAAAACCGGTCGTGTCTCTCTGATGGTGGGAACAGACGATTTGGATGATTTAATTGATTCCGTTCTCGATTTCTATTTACGTCCCACAGACATGAAACAAGGAAGCTGAAGGCGGTTCTTTCCATGAAACGTTTACTGTTATTACTACTATTGATTGCCTGTATGGGGTTTGCAGGCTGCGATGAGGGCAAAGCTGACACAAACTCAAATGCCACGAAATCAACACCGATTCAACCCGTTCCTTCCGACGAGAAAAAGGTAACGGGGGCTGCAGACCAATCGGGCTCAAAGGAAACCTTTGAGGCCAAGTCGGCTGCCCGGCGGGCCACCCTCACCGGCTTTACCCGTGCCCGCAATTCCATGACGCTCGTATGCGAAGAATCCGGCCGCGTCGACAAGGTCTTTGCCGATGTGGGTGACACACTCGGCAAAGACGGTCATTTCGCCAAGTTGGACACCACCTTCATCATGCTTGATCTTGCCGGAAACAGGGCAGATCAATCACGCTTACAATCCGATCTCGATTACAACAAAAAGGAAATGGAGCGTTACCAGCGGCTTGTCAAGACCAAAAACGCCGCCCAATCGACACTTGATTCCAATGTCCGGGCCCACCAGGCCGCCTTGCAGCAACTTCGGGCCAAGCAGATTGAGGAGCGAGTGTTCATTGAGCGTCTGAAACGTTGTTCACTCAACGGTCCTCCCGGTTGGAAGGTTGTGACCCGCTACATAGAACCGGGCGAATGGCTCACCAAGGGGGAAAAGGTTGCTGAATTGGGGCGCTATGATGTGCTGTTGGTGCCATTTGCGCTGACCAGTGCTGAATATCGGGCTCTCAAAGAACAGGGAGAGACCGTAACCCTGCGCCTTACAGACCTCAACAAAACCATTAAGGCGACTGTGGCGCGCGTTTCTCCTGGGTTTGATCCACAAACACGTAAGATCAATGTTGATTTGGAAATAGACAAAGGGGACATTGAATTTCGAGGAGGACTGAGGACTGAGTTAGTGATTGATTTGCCTGATCCGGGTGGGGCTGTGATTGTTCCGCCCAGTGCTTTGATCAAGGCGTATGAGGAGTACTTTCTCATGACCCCGGACAGGAAACGGGTTCGGGTGGTTCTCCTTGGCGGGGCAGAGGATGGCATGCGTCGCATCAGTTCTCCTGATGTCAAACCCGGCGACATTTTTTTGCTTCATCCATAAGAGGTAAAATCGTTCAGGCAGGCCGCCGGACGACTTGCGACATTCGTCCGTAAGACAGGTTCCGACTTTTGACACGAAACGGAACATCCCAATCTCGCACGGGTGTTGCAATAGAGCCCAAAAGCAAGAGCATGGCGTGATCGTCGCTTGAATACATCGTAATACGAATTGAAACAAATCCGACATTCCCGGTTGGTTAATGCAATAAAGAGCGGGAGTGGGGGGCGATATGATTAAGGAAATAGTTCATATGACACTGAAACAAAAGGTTTTTGTAAACCTTTTGTTTGTGCTGTTGATGGTCGTCGGTGTTTTTTGCGTGCTGGATATGCCGGTAGAGCGCTTCCCGGACGTTCACATGGGCAAGGTCGTCATCAGCGGATTTTTGCCGGGAGCCAGTCCGGACGAGGTCGAAACGCTGGTCACGCGAAAGATTGAAGATGCGCTATCGGACCTTGAAAACGTGGAGTTCATTCGCTCACGTTCTTTTCGGGAACGCTCTTCGGTCAAGGTCAAATTCCTTGACGATACCGATTATGACAAATTGTATGACGAATTGAGATTCAAAGTTCTCTCCATACAAAATGACCTGCCTGATGAAATGGATCCGCCCACATTCATGGTCGTCCGAATGAGTGAATGGGTTCCCGCTCTGGCGATTAACTTGATCGGAGACCGTTCCAATCGCGCGTTGACACTGATGGCCGAGGAAATGAAAATCTCGCTACAACGAATTCCAGAGGTCAAGGAAGTCAAGATCAACGGCGAATACGAACGGGAATTCCATGTTGCTCTTGATCCGCAAAAGTTGATGCGTCTGGGCGTGACCTTTGACGAGGTGGGACGGGCTTTAGCCGGGGCGAATGTTTCTGTTCCTGCCGGCAATTTTATCAGTGATTCCGGTGAGTACGTAATTGTTGTAGACGAAAAATTCCGTTCTCGTGACGAAGTCGCCGCTACGGTTATCCGGCGAGACCTGGACGGTTCGTTCGTAACAGTCGGAGATGTATTAAGTTACGCCGGAATCGCTTATCGCGATCCGTTCACCGTGTCGTCGGTTAATGGAATGGATTCGGTTGTCATTAAAATAATCAAGACCGCAGAAGGAAACACGCTTGATATCGGCCAGGATGCCGAAAAAGTCGTCGCCTCTTTCATGCCGTTGCTGGAAAAGGAAGGTGTTCAGGCGATCATCACGCAGGATCAACGAAAGTACATCAACGAGAATATCAATACACTGGGCTCCAACCTGTTGGTCGGAATCGTTCTGGTTTGCACCTGCATATGGTTCGTGATGGGATTCCGCAACGCCATGCTCACAACGGTAGGCGTGCCGTTTTCTTTTCTCGTCACCATGATCATCATGTGGCTAACAAACAATTCCCTTAATGAAATCACGTTATTTTCCTTCGTCCTTGTCAGTGGTATTATCGTGGATGATGCCATTGTGGTGGTCGAAAACATTTATCGCCACGTTCAGGAAGGCAAATCCCTTGAGAAGGCCGTAGTGAACGGAACCAGTGAAGTTTTTTTGCCGGTTCTGGCTGCGACCTCAACCACAGTGGCAGCGTTTTTACCCATGCTGATTATGTCCGGCTCCACCGGGGAGTTCTTTGCGCAAGTTCCCAAAGCTGTTTCCTTTGCCCTTTTGGCCTCCCTTATTGAATGTCTGTTTATCCTTCCGCCCCACTTTCTCGATTGGCCGGGAGCCAAAACTCTTCAGCGTGACGCCAATCGCCACACACAGAAGGAAGAACCCAAACATTTTAAACTGTTAAGAAAAACAACGGATAGGATTCTGCAACTTTCCATACAGCATAAATGGAAATCTCTGTTTGTGGTATTCTGTGCCTTTGTCATGGCTATTGTCATGCTGGGCGTGTCCATAGCTGGTGTTATTCCACTTATTCGTATCAAATTTTTTCCTGATGAATACTCGCTGTTCTACATTTCCATGGAAGGACCGGTGGGGACGGATATCTACACCACCTCAAAGAAGGTAAAAGAAATCGAACGTATTATTCATTCTTTTGGTCCCGGAACCGTCACATCCGTGGCAGGGATGGCCGGGATGGATATCAGTAGCGACTATGAAGGCATTTTTGGTTCCAACAGGGCAATCGTCAAGGCAGAGTTGCCGGAATTGGATGACCAGGACTTCATCGATAATCCAGAAAATGATCCATTCCTGCTTTTGGAAATTGTGAGGGAAAAGATCAAGCCGCTTGCCACCGACGGGTGGGTGTTGCACATCTGGCCGGAAAAGAATGGTCCTCCGGCAGGCAAGGATGTCAATATACGCGTCTTGGGCCCTGACCATGAGGCTGTCATCGGCCTTAAAAATGCTGTGTACGACTGGGTCAAAGGCAATAAGAATCTGGCTCCTCATTTGACGGATCTTGCGACCGACACCGGTACTGACAACCGGGTTTTCCGCTTTAGTCCGGTACCGAATCTGGTCTCGGAGTTCGGCTTGACGCCTTCACAGGTGGTCGCCTTGGCCGGCGGTATTCTTGATGGCCGATTTGTGGGTAAATTCCGTGTTGCGGACGAGGATATCGATCTGCGTATGAGAATTGACAAGCGATACCTGAAACAGCCGGAAGATGCTTTGAATATTCCGATACTTGAAGACGATGAAGGACCGGTTCGCGTTGGCGATTTGGTCGATGTGGAAGTGTATCGTGAGCCGGGACAGCTCAATCGTTTTCAGGGGCAACGCGCCATAACGATTACCGCCAATATTTGTACAGGGGCTCCTATCAGTGCTACCAGCGTGGTCCACGACGTCAAGACATTCTATGAGACCATTCGGGACAGATATCCGGGCGCAACATTGAACTTTGCCGGGGAATTCGAGTCCACAGGGCGTTCATTTACTTCGCTTATGTATGCTTTTTGTATTGCCATCATGATTATTTACACTGTGTTGGCCTGCCAGTTTCAGTCCTATACGCAACCGGTGGTTATTTTGTCGGCTGTGGCCTTTGCGTTGACAGGCGTTGTATTCGGAACATTTTTTACCCGTTCCCTGTTCACAGTGAACAGCTTTATTGCGACTGTCGGTGTGACCGGTGTTGTGGTCAACGATTCTCTGGTGCTGCTGGATTTCATCAATCGGCTGTACGCTTCCGGCCTGTCTCGCGCTGAGGCCATCAGGGAAGGAGTAAGGGTTCGGTTGCGCCCCATCCTGCTGACCACACTGACAACGACCTTGGGGCTTTTGCCCATGGCTCTGGGTATTCCCTACTATTCAACGGTCTGGGGAACCATGGCCACGACCTTTGTCACGGGGCTGTGCGTGGCAACAACCCTGACTATCTTTATTATGCCTATTGAATGGGATTTGCTCATGCGCCGAAAAGAACGCAAGGAACAAAAGATGGCCCAGAAGCTCCAGCACGAACAAAACGACTGATAACCTCCCGTCAGGGATGACAAAAATCGTCATCAGGCGCGTGTCCAAATTGGCTGGATTATGTATCCTGCACGCTTGCGCAAGCAAGGCGAAATAGCGGAACGTGATGCCCGCAACCAGGCACTTTGGACCTTATCATCAGGCCGATACAGGAAGGCACTACAAATACTTTCGTGGCCCAGGACATTTATTGTTTTGAAATTCGCCCGCTCTTTTGGCAATTTGAAGCCGAAGGCCATGTCATGTACATATCAAATCTTGCCGACATGGCCTGACGTACTTTAGAAAAATTCGACTCACATTCATTTAACCCCAAAGAGAGCATATATGAGCCACGGTTTTACCAAGATCAAAGAGCAGAACATCAAGGAAATGGGATCAGTCGCCCACATGTACCGTCACGACAAGACCGGGGCGCGAGTCCTGTCCATTGTCAATGACGACGAAAACAAAGTCTTCGGCATAACCTTCCGCACCCCGCCAGAAGACTCTAGCGGCGTGGCGCACATTCTGGAACATTCGGTGCTTTGCGGATCGGAAAAATATCCCACCAAGGAACCCTTTGTCGAGTTGCTCAAAGGCTCTCTTCAGACGTTTCTCAACGCCATGACCTTCCCTGACAAAACCTGTTATCCCGTAGCCAGTGCCAATGTGCAGGATTTTTATAATCTCGTGGACGTCTATCTCGATGCGGTTTTTTATCCCCGGTTGACGCCCAATACGCTCAAACAGGAAGGCTGGCACTACGAAATGGAGGCTCCGGACAAACCCATTACCTACAAGGGCGTCGTCTATAATGAAATGAAAGGAGCCTATTCTTCACCGGATTCTCTACTGTATGAACACTCCCAGCAATCGATTTTTCCAGACAACACGTATGGGCTTGATTCCGGCGGCGACCCGTTGGTCATCCCCAGCCTGACCTTTGATCAATTCATGAAATTTCATAAAGACCATTACCATCCGTCCAATGCCTATGCCTATTTCTACGGGGATGATGATCCGGAAAAACGGCTCGAAATATTGGACGGGGTCTTTTCCGGATTTGAAAAAATCGACGTGCATGGAACGCGTGTACCGCTACAGGAAAGGTTTAAAGAAGCCAAACAGGTACGCGAACCCTACCCGGCCTCCGAACGTCTGGCCAAAGGCATGTTTACGGTGAACTGGCTACTGGCACAAACCGATGATGCCAATTTGAATCTTGCGCTACACATTCTGGAGCATATCCTTATCGGCCTCCCCTCTTCGCCGCTGAAAAAAGCACTTATGGATTCCGGCCTCGGGGACGATCTGGCCGGTGTCGGATTGGAAGCGGACATCCGTCAGATGTTCTTCTCTGTCGGCCTCAAGGGTATTCACCCCTCCAATGCCATCAAAGCCGAATCCATCATCTTTCATACCGTGAAGGAGTTGGTGGAAAATGGTATTGACGCCGGGGATATTGAAGCGGCCATCAATTCCGTGGAATTCAGCCTGCGCGAAAACAATACCGGAACCTATCCGCGTGGCCTGTCCCTGATGTTCCAGGCCTTGTCCACATGGTTGTATGACGACGAAGAAAAGGAAGGCGACCCGCTTACCCTGCTGTCTTTTGAAGAGCCACTCAAAAATATCAAGTCCTGGGTTGCTAACGGCGACAAGATTTTTGAAGAGTTGCTGGCGCGACTGTTCCTGCACAACCCCCACCGTACCACGGTATTGTTGGAGCCGGATCAGCAGCTGGCCATGCGTATTGCCAAGAAAGAGGCCAACCGGCTCAAAAAGGTGAAGGATATGTTGACCGATGAACAGGTCGAACAGGTAATTGCCGATGCCGCTGAACTCAATCGCCTGCAAGCCGAGCCGGACGCCCCCGAAGCATTGGCGAGCATCCCTCGTCTGTCCGTGTCCGATCTGCCCCCCAAAAATCGGGATATCCCTACGGAGATACGGGACGCTTCGGGTGCCCCTTTGTTGTATCACGACCTCGCCACCAACGGCATTGCCTACTTTGACCTCGGTTTTGACCTGTCGGTACTCCCGGACGAATTATTGCCCTATGTGGGCGTATTTGGTCGAGCATTGACCGAATCCGGCACAGAGAAACGGAATTTCGTGGATATGTCCCAGTGGATAGCCCGCACTTCAGGCGGTATTTGGGCTCAACCCTTTACCATGCCCATACGCGAATCCCACGATGCAGCTGGTCGGTTATTCCTGCGAACCAAGGCCACCGGCGACAAGGTTGCGGAAACGGCTGAGATCATCCACGAAGTCTTGACTTCGGCCAAACTCGACAACAAGGAACGTCTGTCGCAGATCGTTTCCGAGGCCCGTGCCCGCGCCGAACAGCGCATGGTCCCTGCCGGTCACATGATCGTGGCCACCCGCCTTCGCGCCAGAACCCATGTCGGCCATGCCATGGAAGAGGCCATATCCGGTTTGTCCAACCTTGATTTTTTGCGTCGGCTCGAAGCGCGTCTGGAAGAAGATTTCCGCAGCGTAACCAGAGATTTGGAGAAAATCCGTTCCCTGCTGATTTCCGGCAACCGGGTCATTTGCAACGCAACCATGGACAAGGAACTGTTCGGTTTAGTTGAATCACATATCGGTTCCATCGTATCCGCATTGCCCAAAGTGGAAGCAACCCCGGCAAAACGCGCATTGCCTGAATTGCCCTCCCGTGAAGGACTCGCCATTCCGGCGCAGGTCAACTATGTGGGCAAAGGGGTTTCCCTTGCAGCCCACGGTGGACGGTTGGACGGTTCGTCGCTTGTGGTGAACAAACTTATCCGCACTGGCTACCTATGGGAGAAAGTCCGCGTACAAGGTGGCGCCTACGGTGCATTCTGCCTCATGGACCGACAGGCCGATTCCCTTGCCATGGTGTCCTACCGTGATCCCAATGTGGCGGCAACGGTCGAGGCCTTTGACGCAGTTGCCGGATATTTGGAAAATCTCACCTTGAGCCAGGATGAGCTGGAAAAGGCCATCATCGGTGCTATCGGAGAGCTCGACACCTATCAACTGCCCGATGCCAAGGGATATACCGCGATGATTCGCCACCTGACGAATCAGGATGAAGTCTATCTGCAAAGAGTCCGGGAGCAGGCACTCGGAGTGACTGAGCAGGATTTCCATGATTTTGCACGGCTTATCCGCATGAATGTCGAACACGGCAGTATCTGCGTACTTGGCGACATGGCGGCCATGGAAAACGCTGAACTGGATCTGGAGTTACAACAAATCCTGTAGATTGACCGCAGCCTGGGACGACAAACGGCATTGACGTTGATCAGACTGTCGTCCACGAAACTGCGTACCAAGTAAAAAAAATCAAAAGTCGGACTGTGACCTGTTGCGGTTCCGGCTTTTTTGTGTTCGATTTCCTTTATTGATTTTTTATCCTGAACAAACCACAAAGAGGAAATATGAGTAACCATATCTTTGAGCAACGTCGTGACAATCTCAAGCGACTTTTGACAGAAAAGGAAATCCCCGCGCTGCTCGTTTCGCATGCGGCCAACCGGTATTATCTCAGTGGATTTGAGTTGCATGACGCACAATGCAATGAATCGACAGGCTGGCTGGTCGTCACGGCCGACAGCGACGACTATCTTTTTACCGACCCCCGGTACACGGATGCCGCCAGTCAGGTGTGGGACGAGAATCGACTGTTTATCTATGCCGCCAATAAGCATCAATTAGTGAGCGACACGCTCAAGGGTGCAGGAATAACCTCCCTTGCTGTGGAGCCCAAGGCGATGCACCTGTTTGACTATGACAAACTCAAGGAGCAGTTCTCCCTGCTGCCCAAAGACAACCTCGTCGAAGAACTCCGCGTCATCAAAGACGAAGATGAGGTTCGCCGTATGGACGCCTCCATCGACCTGAACCATAAGCTCTTTGAATACATTGAAGGGCAATTGGAGCCTGGCAAAACCGAAGAGGAGATCGCATGGGAAGTCGAAAAGTTCTTCCGGGAAAACGGAGCCGAAGAACTGGCCTTTTCTACCATTGTGGGCGTCGGCCCCAATGCGGCATTGCCCCACGCCATTCCCGGTGAAACTAAACTTCGGGAAAACGAATTGGTACTCATTGACACCGGGTGCCGCCTTGAGGATTACAACTCGGATCAGACCCGTACCTTTTGGGTGGGAGACAGACCGTCTGATCGCTTCCTGAAAACCAGAGAACTGGTACAGGCCTCCCAACAAGCCGCCATTGATGTCATTCGACCCGGACTTGCCTATGCCGAAGCCTATCGGGTCGCATACGAAGTTTTTGAAAAGGCCGGAGTCCAATCCATGTTCACCCACGGCCTCGGCCATGGCGTTGGCCTTGAAACGCACGAACCGCCAAGCCTGAGCAAGGGAGCCCAAGGGGTGTTGCAACCCGGCATGGTCGTCACTGTCGAGCCCGGCCTCTATGACCCCCAATGGGGTGGTATCCGCTGGGAATATCAAGTATTCGTGACCGAAGACGGTTGCCGAATCATGTGACATCTACACACAAAAGTATCACAGCCCGGTCTTATGAGAAGACTCCATGCGCCTTCCCTTTTCCCGGCCCAACGCAACGGCTTTTCTTTTTGCCACAGCCATGGGCCGTAGCCGTAGCACCAAGTTGTTTTTCCAGGAGCTTGAATCTTGCGAGTTTGGCGATTTTTCCCTATTCTCCAAACTGGTGGTAGAGCCTTTTGGCCCATGTGGTTGTTTGGCTTGATAGGGCTGGGGTTGGCCCTTTACTTGTGTCCATCTGATTTTTCCATGGCCGTCACGCTGGCCATACTCTTTTGCCTTGTCGGCACAGGCATTGGCTTTGTTATACTTTTTGCTATCGAGACATTTAAGGAACTGTTTGAATAGTTTTACTCTTTCAACAGCCAACCGATGGTATTCTAGAAGCTCTTCGACTGGCAGCCGCCGCAATTCGGACGGCTGCCAATGAAACACATAGGCAAGGTCAGCCATGACCCGCCGGAGTTCATCCGGCGTTACTCCCCAAAAGCCTGGGCTTCCTCCGAAACCCGCGTAAGACTCCATGTGTCGCTTCTCCTATCCCGACACCGTGAGGCTCCGTCCTTTTATCCATGAGAGCGCGTATGGCGAGGTGGCCAAAGCAAAAGATTGTTCACGCGTTTGATCTGCCTGGAAGTGCGGGAGGGCCAAGCCGCGCTCGCTCCGCAGAGCCGTCCGCTTCGCTCCCGGCTGACGCGCGGTAAAGGATGCGCCTGTCGGCGCGAGATATATGGTGAAAAAATACGCTCAAAGGTGCACCAACCTGGGAAGATTCTTCTTTTGGCGGTACGCACTTCGACAAAGACACGCCAAGCTATACGCCTTTCTTTTCCTCGACCCCGCAAAGTTGATACGGTTCTT
>PDWI01009639.1_pt1 | contig 11024 bp, 8 predicted proteins | sample 1430891 | NCBI WGS metagenome assembly PDWI01 (sample SAMN01162508, study PRJNA174530) | Oral metagenome, whole genome shotgun sequencing project. | biome: Marine environment; feature: Marine mammal; material: Swab sample of the gingival sulcus; isolation source: swab sample of gingival sulcus... | reverse complement strand
CCATAGAAACGATTAAAGCCGATGATAAAATAGAGTATAGTGAGATTAAATTTTTCAAATTAATTTGGTCAAAACTAAAAATAGATGGTGAAAAAGTCATTGAAAAACACCCTGATTTTGAGGATTATTTAGAAGATGATATTTTTAGCGAATCGTATTTATCTCAATTTTTTGATGGTTTTGATTCTGTTGGTAATATTAGTTGTTTTAAAGAATTGAATTTTGATGATTTGAAAGGATAAAAAACAATGATTTATGATATACTACCTTTAAAGTTATATTTAAAGAAATCTATCTCTGCTATTAACAAAAACACCCAATTTAGATTTATTACCTAAAATTGGGTGTTATATTTATAAGTTGCTATACATTAATAACACATTTGCGGTGAGAGGGGGATTCGAACCCCCGGTACGGTTACCCGTACGACAGTTTAGCAAACTGTTGGTTTAAGCCACTCACCCATCTCACCGTGAGTACCTCAAAAAGTATCACAAAGGTAATTTATTTTTTCTATACCACAAAATTTTTTTTTCAGCCTTTTGATTCACTACTCTTATGCAGAAAATACTATTTAAGTATTATAAAGTCAAACTATAAACTATTCCTTATAATTCAACCGCATAAGCATCTCTTCAAAATCAACTTGATGAGCATCAAATTCTGGTCCATCAACACAAACAAACTTCGTTTGTCCTCCAACTGTGATACGACAAGCACCACACATACCCGTGCCGTCCACCATAATAGTATTCAGTGATACTTCAGTCGGAATATCATATTGTTTTGTAAGCAATGCTACAAACTTCATCATAATGGCAGGACCTATTGCCTCTACCCTATCGACCTTTTCTCTTTTGATAATTTCTTCGACTCCGTGTGTTACCAAACCTTTGGTACCATACGAGCCATCATCCGTATATATCAATACTTCATCAGCAAAAGTTCTAAACTGCTCTTCGAGAATGATTAGTTCCTTTGAACGAGCAGCCAACACCACTATAATTTTATTACCAGCCTCTTTGAGGGCTTTTGCTATTGGTAAAGATGGAGCAGCACCCACACCACCACAGGCACAGACAATTGTTCCAAAATTCTCTATATGGGTAGATTTACCCAAAGGACCTACTACATCATTTATAAAATCTCCTTCGTTTAAACTACAAAGTTCTTTTGTAGATTTACCAATACTCTGTATTACTATAAAAATAGTTCCCTTATCCTTATCACTATTGGCGATAGTTAATGGAATTCTTTCGCCTCCTTTGTGAGGAATGACTATCACAAAATGCCCTGCCTTACAAGAACGAGCAATCAATGGTGCCTCTACCTCAAATGCTGTTACTACAGAAGAAAAAATATGTTTTTTTACGATTTTATTCATAATAATTTTAATGTTATTTTTAATTTTTAGTTAGTTGTTTGGAATTCAAATGAGAAAATCTATAATTTTAAATAATATACCTGCCAACAATGCACTTACGGGTATGGTCAGCACCCAGGCGACCAATAGGCTTCTGGTTACGCCCCACCTCACTGCCGAGAGGCGTTTTGTAGCACCTACTCCAATGATAGAGCCAGTTATGACATGGGTTGTGCTAACGGGGATTTTAAATATTTCTGTAAGGAACAATGTAAACGAACTTGCTGTTTGCGAGGCAAAACCCTCTATTGGTGTTATTTTCGTAATATTATTCCCCATTGTTTTTATGATTTTCCAACCACCACTCAAAGTTCCTATGGATATTGCCGTAAAACAAGCAATAGGCACCCAGTCGTGGACATCTTTAATATCTGTCAGTTGCATCCAGTGAGGAATATTAGCCCCCGTATTTTGAGCAGAAAAGGCAATTAATGCGGTAGCTATTATGCCCATTACCTTTTGAGAATCGTTAAGTCCGTGTCCGATACTCAATGTGGCAGATGATAGTAATTGTAACCGTTTAAACCATTTTGTTGCCCTTTGAGGGTTTGCTTTACGAGATAAATGTAGGGTTATTACAGATATCAATATCCCTGTAATCATACCAATTAACGGTGCTAATATAATGAAACCCACAATTTTGACGATAGTCTGAATATGAATAGCATGAAAACCAACAGCCGATATAGCCGCTCCAGCAAAACCTCCAATAAGTGTGTGCGACGACGACGACGGTATTCCAAACCACCAAGTTGCCAAATTCCAAATTATGGCAGCTACGAGTCCTGCTAACACTAAAGGTAGAGTAACAAAGCCACTCTCGACTGTTTTGGAAACAGTATCAGCGATACCAAACTCTCCAATCACATATTTGGCTATAAAAAATGCAATAAAGTTAAAGGCAGCCGCCCATATTACGGCTTGTAAAGGGGTCAATACTTTGGTTGATACCACTGTGGCAATAGAGTTTGCCGCATCATGGAATCCATTTATAAAATCAAATATCAAAGCAAGTGTTATGACCGTTATTAATAAAACCATATCTTTTTATTTTTTTATAATAAAAACGACAACAAATCTAGTTTGTTATGCGTATTTCACCATGATTGTTTTTATAGTTTTACCGACATGGTCTATCTCGTCTGTAATATCCTCCAATACACTCAAAATCTCTTTTAGTTTAATGATTTCGATAGCATCATTGTAGTTATTGAACAGGTCTATTGTGAAATTTTGATATATTTCATCTGCTTGCCCTTCTATAATATGAAGTTTATTACAGCAATCTTCTAATGTTGCTTCGTTATTTTTAATTTTTTCCAGTCCAGTTACTGCCTTTAAGACAAGTTCAGTACCTTCTTTTATCATTAAGGTTAGTTCTCTTGCCGCCTGTGGCATCTCTTTGGGTTTATAGAAAGTAATTCTTTTAGCACAACCATATATTTGGTCTGTTACATCATCAAGTCTATTCGCCAAAGCACTAATATCTTCCCTGTCGAATGGAGTGATGAATGTCGAACTAAGTTCATAATATACTTTTGATATAATATCATCTCCTTGATGCTCCAAGTCTTTAATGCCCTTCAACATATCTGGGTCATTGTTTTCTACACAAACGATAAGTTGTTTGGCAATATTGTCTGATACTTCTGCCAATCCTTTTAGCAACGGGAAAAATTTAGGTTCTTTAGGTGTAAATTTGCTAAAAAATGAGTTGTTCATAAATGCTTTGATTTTATTTTTTGTTTAATTAATATCAATAAAACTCCTAAAAAATCCGCCACAAGAGAATTTAAAATAGTATCATCTCACCAATAACTCTCGCTACCTCGCTCTTTACCAAAGAGTTAATAAGCACAATGGATTTTCTTTATTATCCCCCAAAGATAATAGGTTTTTTTGATATAGCAAATAAAAAAAAAACGCCTTTAACTAACCAGCCGTATATCTTTAATCATCAACTGATTTGTAGTAGTACCATTATAAAAATTTTCTTCTATGGTGTAGCATACATCAATTTTATTCCCCACTTTGAGATGTCGTACGATATCAGACATATCATAGTCTCGCATATAATTAGAACGAAAAGCAACTCCGTTAAAAAAAGTCTTGCCATCTTGTGAAAGTACTAATTTAGCATGTGTTTTATCTTTGCCAATAAGACGAGTTTGGTTATTAAAATCAGATAAATTTTTTGTACAAAATACAGGTTTTAAATTTTTAGGTCCAAAAGGAGCAAACTGTTTTAACACTCTAATAAATTTATCACTTATTTTATCAAAATCTATTTCAATATCAATTTTCAGTTGTGGCACTAATTGTTCGGGGGAGATATGAGCCGACACATATTGTTCAAACCGCTCTATAAATACCGCCATATTTTCTTTACGAAATGTCAATCCAGCCGCATAAGGATGCCCACCAAAATTAACCAAAAGGTCTGAACACGCATCTATCGCCGAATACAAATCGAACCCCACAACACTACGCCCGGAACCTGTAATCAGCCCATTATCGCTATTTGCAAGAATAATTGTTGGGCGACAAAACTCTTCTGCTACACGAGACGCCACTATCCCAATAATGCCTTTATTCCACTCGGGGCTATACAGCACTATTCCTTTTTTATCTTGATAGTTTTCCACTTCTCGGAACTGCTGTTTTGCCTGTTCTGTGGTCTCTCGGTCCATCTCCTTTCGTTCAGAATTATAGTTGTCTATCTCCTCCGACTTTTTAGCCAATACATCAGCATTGCGTGAGGTCAATAGTTGCACAGCCTCTTGCCCAAGATAGAGACGCCCAGAAGCATTTATTCGTGGACCAATCTTAAAAACTACATCTGATATATCTGTTTTTTTATCATCTAAACCACAAAGTTTTTTTATGGCTTTAAGCCCTGCTGATGGTTTTTTATTTAGCTTCTGCAATCCCCACGAAGCCAGTATTCTATTTTCTCCCGTGATTGGCACGATGTCTGATGCTATACTGACCGCCACTAAATCAATGAATTTAAATGCGGAATAGAGGTCTATATTGTTGGAGATACACAAAGCCTGTATCAACTTAAAGCCAACGCCACAGCCAGATAGATGTCGATAAGGATAATTGCAGTCTGTCCTATAAGCATCAAGTACTGCGAGTGCCTTGGGGATTTCATCGCCTGGGGTATGATGGTCGCATATCACGAAGTCTATGCCGTATTTATTAGCCTTATCTATCTTATCATTAGCCTTTATGCCACAATCAAGGGCTATAACAAGCGAAAACTTCTCTTTTTTTGCATACTCTATACTTTTATCCGATATGCCATAACCCTCTGTGTTTCTGTCTGGTATATAGTATCTAATTTTATTGGTGTATTGTTTGAGAAAACTATAAACTAACGCCACTGCTGTCGTCCCATCCACATCGTAGTCTCCATAGATAAGTATTCGCTCTTTTTTTCGCAAAGCCCTATTTATTCTATCTACCGCCACTTGCATATCCTTCATCAAAAAGGGGTCGTGTAGATTATCAAGCGAGGAGCGAAAAAAATCTTTTGCCTCATCAAAAGTAGTTATATCTCTGATAACAAGAAGTTGGGCTAACTCTAACGAAACCGTAAGCTCCTCAGCGAGATTTATCGCCGTCTGCTTCTGCTCGTCTGTCATTGACTTGATTACCCAATTCGCTTTCATACTATCATAATATATTTTTCCAACCGACAAAGGTAATATTTTTTCTTAAAATATAAAATATTTTTTTCGTATAATAAATAAAAATAAGAAGAGTATATTATCTATTATAACACATTCCTCAATTATTTTTATTATCTTTGCATCGTATTTCACAAAAAAACTTCACATAACTTAAATATACAACCGACTATCAAAGATATGGCAAATAAAAGCATTTTGACAAATAATAAGATAATAGATATTTGGAACCTAAAAAAGACAAAATCAATATTAGGAATCTGTGCTATACTAGTATCTACTTTTCTTTTTTTTGCATTAACTTGTTTTTTCTGGACAGGCAAAAACGACCAAAGCATAATAGCCGAACACAATGTAAGACATAACGAATATAAAATAAAGAAGAGCCATACTCCTCTATCTGACAGCGACAAAAAGGAGTTGAAAGAGTTGACTATAGAGTTAGACAAAATCAAAGATAAAGCCAAAAATATAAATGGTTACCAAGGAGCATTGATAGCAGAAAGCCTCATCAACAATTGGCTCGGATTGGGAGTATTTGCCCTATGTTTTTGGATTTTTTTGTTGGGGCTTCGTATGGCAACATCAAAGAAATTTGTAACGACAAAATGGCTAATATTTTGCGTTTTCGCATCGCTATGGCTTTCTTTATTTATGGCTTTCTTTGTGGATCGATTTACAGAAGACTCTTTCATTCGCTTTGGAGGAGATATTGGGATACGGTTCAGCAATTGGCTTATTATAAACATTGGAAATGTTGGTACTTTTCTGATAATTTTAGCATCTGCCATTATCTGTGCAATCATTACATTTGGGACAACCCTTCCTTTTATAAAAAATATATACACCACCCTGTCTAACAAAAAAACACCTTTTAATTTTAGTAAAAAAGAAAAAATAGACAACAATACAACTGATGACGGTGATAGTGTGAAAATAGGAGATGATATTATACCTGACGACTGGAAAAACCAAGAAGATACAAAGGAAAAAGATAGCGAAGAAAACACCATAGAGGTTGATATTAAAGAGATAGAACCGTCTGATAAAAAACAAAAAGTCGCCCAAACAAATAGTGTCGATGACGATATTTTTGAAGAGATAAAACCTGCCGAAGACGAAAAAAACAATATTATACAAGAGACAACAGAAGAGAGTAATATCATCAAAGAGATAACGCCCAACGACCAAGAGAATCAAGCCCCATACGACCCAAGAAAAGATTTATCGCAATATCAAATCCCTCGATATTACGACAAATATAACGACAAAGCACTATTGACCGAATATCCAGTATCAGCCAATAAACTTACCGAAGAGGAAAAAGCCTCCAATAGGAAACGAATAGTTGAGACATTACTTAAATTCGGCATTGGTATCAAAAAAATATACGAGACCATTGGACCGACTATCACTCTATACGAAATAGTGCCAGAAGATGGTGTGCGTATCAACAAAATTCGCAGTCTGGCAGACGATATAATGCTATCATTAGCTGCAACAGGTATTCGTATTATAGCACCAATACCAGGCAAAGGAACTATCGGAATAGAAGTACCTAACGCTAACCCTCAGATAGTAAGCATGTTTTCTACTATCGCATCAAACAAATTTCAAGAATCTAAATATGAGTTACCTGTCGTTTTAGGGCGAACCATTACCAACGAAGTATTTATGTTTGACCTCTGCAAAATGCCTCACCTACTTGTAGCAGGTGCTACCGGGCAAGGTAAATCCGTAGGACTGAATGCCATTATTACATCACTGCTATTCAAAAAACACCCTTCGGAGTTGAAACTCGTACTTATCGACCCCAAAAAAGTAGAGTTTAATATTTATTCTGATATTGAGAAACACTTCTTGGCAAAACTCGAAGATGAGTTAGAGCCTGTCATCACAGATGTAGAAAAGGTAAAACAGACTCTCAACTCTTTATGCAAAGAGATGGACGCACGATATGACTTACTAAAAGCGGCACACGCAAGAAATATAAAAGAGTATAACGAAAAATTCATTTCTAGAAGACTAAACCCTATGAAAGGGCATAAATATCTACCGTATATAGTTGTGATAGTTGATGAGTTTGGAGACCTTATAATGACTGCTGGTAAAGAGATAGAGATGCCTATTGCCCGTATAGCACAACTGGCTCGTGCCGTAGGTATACACATGATTATTGCAACACAACGCCCTTCTGTAAACATAATCACTGGCATCATAAAAGCAAACTTCCCTGCTCGTATAGCATTTAAAGTATCATCAGGGGTAGACTCGAAAACAATATTAGATGGTCCCGGGGCTCAGCAACTTATTGGGCGAGGAGATATGCTTTTCACACAGGGCAACGAGCCAACGCGTGTACAGTGTGCTTTTGTGGACACGCCAGAGGTCGAAAACATAGTTCATTTCATTGGTAATCAGCAAGGGTACCCTTCGGCATTCATACTACCCGAATCGGATATTGACGATTCTAGTGCCGACAAAAAAGAGGTGGATATGTCCAAAAAAGATAGTTTATTTGACGAAGTAGCTCGATATGTGGTATCATCTCAACAAGGTTCAGTCTCTAACATACAACGAAATTTCGAAATCGGATTTAATCGTGCTGGACGAATCGTAGACCAACTCGAAGCATCAGGAATAGTCGGACCACAAAAAGGTTCTAAACCACGAGATGTACTTATCGCCACAGAATATGATTTAGACAAGATACTAAATTCCTAAAAACACCTTTTCGTAAGACCATAGATGAAGACTATAGACATAAACCAAATAGTAAAGGCAAAAACCGGGAAACGACTTCCTAAGCCTCTGTTGAGAATTATAGAATGGGCTATAAACCTAAAAGGTATCAATAGACTAATCACACAGTATGGAGACAAATACAAAGGAATAGACTTTGCAAAAGAAGTACTTAACGACTTGAGTGTTACCAGTACTATCAGTGGGTTATCAAATATCCCAACGAACCAACCTTTGCTTTTTGTATCCAATCATCCGCTCGGAGCATTAGAGGCTTTGGCTATCGGCAAAGAACTTCAAGCAACGTTAAACAATAACATCTGTTTTATTGCAAATGAACTATTAAGTTATATCGCCCCACTGAAAGATATTTTCATACCTGTAACGGTAGGAGGCAATCGGCAAAGTCGCTCTAACATATATAAACTCGATAAAGTGTTTGCCTCTCAAAAACATATAATAATGTTCCCTTCGGGTACTATAGCTCGGCGTACAGATGGTATAGTACAGGATAGCCAATGGAAAAAAATGTTTGTAACAAAAGCACGACTATATGGTAGAACTATAGTACCAATACACTGTTCAGGGAGTAGTTCAGACTTTTTTTTGAGTTTATCCAATTTTCGTAAAAAGATTGGAATTAAAAGCAATCTGGAGTTAATACTAATCCCTCGTGAGGTGTTTAAGTATCGAGGAAAACATATTAATATCACTGTCGGAGAACCAATCTCTCCCACTACCCTTTCGTCTGATAAAACCGATATGCTACACGCACAAGATATTAGAAAAATAGTCTGCTCTCTGAACCAATAGGTAGAAAAAAACTTTATTTTTCACCAATAATACAACAAATATAATCAAATAACTATAAATATAGTTAAATAAAGTTATTTTACAGTACTATGTAAAACAAAGTACTATAAAATATATTACTTTTGCATATGAATATAGTACTAAAAAATAAAAAGTATAAAATATATGAATATAGACAATATCAAATCACAAATGAAAAAAGGGGTATTAGAGTATTGTATACTACTAATAATAAAAGAGAAAGAGGCTTATACATCAGAGATAATTGAGATACTAAAAAATGTAAATCTAATAGTGGTAGAAGGCACACTCTACCCTCTTATGACAAGGCTCAAAAACGATAATTTGGTATCATATAGATGGATAGAATCATCTCAAGGACCACCTCGAAAATATTATACAATCACTAATATAGGGAATAAATTTCTACAAGAAATAGAAAAATCGTGGGAAGAGATAAACCAAACAATAATAGACATCAAAAACAAATAAAGTATCACAAAAAAAAATATATACTATATGAAAAAGACATTAACCATCAACCTTAACGGAAAGGTATTCAATATTGATACCGATGCTTATAAGCTTTTAGATTCGTACATCAGCAGTCTAAACGCATATTTTGCCAAAGATATAGGTAAGAAAGAAATTATAGACGATTTTGAGGGACGAATACAAGAAATTTTTCTTGCAAAAAAGCCTAACAAAAATGATGTGATAGACATTATAAATGTCCAAGAGATGATAAAAGTCATCGGTAACCCCAACGAATTCGATACCGACCAAACAAGTAATGCCACACAAGAAGGAGCAACTCTTTCGGACGAAACACCCAAACACAAAAAAGCAAAACGATTATATCGCAACCCTAATGACAAAATACTGACAGGGGTATGTTCGGGCATAGCGGCATTTTTCAATATAGACCCACTAATAATAAGGGCTTTATTCATACTATTCACTTTTATAGCATTAGGTACTACTATCATACTCTACATATTACTGTGGATATTGGTGCCTGAAGCTAACACCGCCGAGGAGCAACTCGCTATGTGTGGCGAACCTATCAACATCGAAAACATCAGTCGTGTGGTGTCGGAGAATGCAAAATCGGTATACAACAAAGCCAACAACGGCATAATCCCCACCATCATTAAACTCATAACCGCTGCTCTGTTTATAATTATAGGCATACCTATAATATTTCTATTAGCTATACTTACCATAGTGGTTATAGTATTCACATTCTCGTTTTTCGCAGCATTTTATCCCAATTTAATAGCCCTATCTACTATTGCATCTATACTGACATTGGGCATACCTTTAGTGGCTATCACATATGGCATTGCAAGAGCTATATTCAAATGGCGACCTATGCAAAAAACATTGAAACTGACCTTGACTATAATGTGGATAGTGGCACTTATTGGCTCAATAGTGATTGGTACAAATATTGATTGGAGCAAATTAGATAGATTCGACAATAGCGATGCCAAAGAGTGGCTAAGGTCTTATTTTTACGGCAAAAGACTAATAATAGGAGACGGAAATATCGTAAGCAAAAATTATCAAATGACAGGGGATATTACTAATATCGAGGTGAAAAACAACCTAAAAATAGATATAGTAGAAGACAATACACTACCAAACGATTCGGTCGTAAGAGTAGAAACAGATGACAACATTTTGGAAAGACTGACCATAGATTGCAATGGCAATGGCATTGTAATAAAAACACAAAACTCCAAGTTAATGCTTCGTCCTACAGAAGAGAGAATAGTGTTAAAAGTGAAGAATAATCATTGGGAAAGCATTACCCTTAAAGGGGCATCGGAAATAAATATTACCGACAAATGGTTAAGCGACAATGTGATTATAAAACTAACTGGAGCAGCACAATTAAACGCCATAACACTCAACACCTCATATACATATATAGACCTAATGGGAAGTAGCGAGATAACTATCGCCGACCTAAACACACAAACAACAGAGATAAAAATGTTGGGAAGTAGCGAAGCTAAAATTACAGGATACGCAAAAAATGCAAACTACACCCTAATAGGAGCATCAGAGTTAGAAGCCACAGGATTTATCACAGAAAATATAAATATCAATGCCTCTGGGGCGAGTGAAGTAGATATCTATCCTACACAATCGCTTGTGGGCAAGATATCGGGAGCTTCGGAGATTATTTATCACAATAACCCTATACAACCAATAAATGTTATTTCGTTAGGAGCAAGTTCTATCGAACACAAATAAGAAGATAGAAATATAATTGTTGTAATACAAAAAAAAGTTAAAAATTAGCCTGACTTATTGCAATTATAAAAAAAGCACTATCTTTG
>PDWI01009638.1_pt1 | contig 11025 bp, 5 predicted proteins | sample 1430891 | NCBI WGS metagenome assembly PDWI01 (sample SAMN01162508, study PRJNA174530) | Oral metagenome, whole genome shotgun sequencing project. | biome: Marine environment; feature: Marine mammal; material: Swab sample of the gingival sulcus; isolation source: swab sample of gingival sulcus... | reverse complement strand
ATACTCTTGTTTATTTTTTACCTAAAAAGATAATTAATGTAAAGATAGATGTTGAAACAAAGCATTTTATTCCGGGGCCATTTTGCAAGTACGCCGAAAAATATTTGTTAATTGATAATGTGTCATTTGTTGAGTCTGTTTCGTCTTATATTACAGATATTAAACTTGAAGAGAACTCTATTGCAGACCCCGAGGAGGCTTATGTGATATTAAAAAATAAATCGACAATACAATTTAACGAAAAAGGTGTAATTAAAGCTTATAACACAAATAAACATCGTAAAAATAACAATCATAAATATTCCGAAACAGAATATTATAATATGCCAAAACGTTTTGATAATGAGGGGGTTGTCTTTTTAGATTATGGCGTTAAAAGAAACTTTATTGATATTACCGACACTACTTATAAAGTTATTGAGTTAGATTCTGTATTTCAAAAAATACCGGTTTATAATACCGTTATAACTAGTAAAGATTTTGAACAAAAAGCTGAAGAAGCAGCTAATTTTATCATAAAATTACGTAAACGTAGATTTAAACTTGAGACAGGACAGTTCGAAACAGAAGAGCCTCCTCAAAAGTTAAGATATATGATTAAAAGATTAGATAGTTTAGAGAAACAATATCTAGAATTATTTATAGGTAAAGAAATAATTGTTAAAAATACTTTCTACACTGTTTACAATCCGCAAAAAGATAAACATATTGACAAACAACCGCTTTTTTATTTGTCGGATGAATTAGGTATTTCTAAAAACAAGGGAAAACCGGTATATTTAATCGCTACTAACGAGAATATTGTTTCAGAAATAAATAATTTTTATGAAAGACAATCAAAACTTGACGATAATAACAAAAAGAAAGGATTGTATTATAAAATTCCGGGACGAGGAAGTATTGCTGTAGAGTATGATAATAATGAGTATGCAAAAAAATATTTTTTAATTCCACAATATGGACGCACAAATTATTTACCTGCAAAAATGTTTAAAAATAAGAAACTGAAAATAATATTTAATTCAAAAAACGGTTCTATAAAAAGAATATCTAATGAATGATAGTAAAAGTTAAATATCTACTTTTTTTTGTTCTATTATTACTTTTGTCTTTTGGGATTAAATCACAGAATTTAGAAGTATTTATTAGAGAAAATCCTAACGATACCTATAAATTATATATCAAACACAAAGCTAAGGATAGTCTTAATGTTTACTCCAAACTAAATGATGAATATCTTAAATTTATTTCAAAATCGTATATTCTTGCAGGGTATGACAGTATTATTTACGACACCGTTAAAACCGCAGCATACTTAACTACCGGAAATAAATTTGAATACGACAATATCAAATTAAACTATCCGGACAGCCTAGACTTTAATTTAAGTGGAATAAAAAAGATATCTAAATTCAAGCATGTAGATTTACAAAATTTACAAAGTATTTTAAATTCTATTCTTAAAGAAATAGTAAATGAGGGTTATCCTTTTTGTGAACTTTCCATAGACTCGGTAGGGGTTGAGGGTAATACAATAAATTTAGATATTAACATAAAACAGGGACAATATTATATTTTCGATAGCATATATATAAAATCGAATTTTAAAATCCGTCAGCATTATATTGAAACTTATTTAGGCATAAAAAAAGGCGATAAGTTTTCTATAAATAAAATAGAGGGTATAGATAAAAAACTTAAAAATTTAAAATATGTAGAACAATCTAACCCTTATCAACTGGCATTTGGGAAATCTAACACCGAATTGTTGTTATACCTAAAAAAGAAAAAAGCAAATAATTTTAACGGTATGATAGGCATTTTACCAAACAATAAAACGACGGGGAAACTGCTATTAACGGGTGATATTAACCTGCTGTTACTCAATAGTTTAGGGGCGGGAGAGTTGTTTTCTTTTAAGTGGCAAAAGTTCGAAGCATTAAGTCAGAAACTTAATTCCGAGTTCTCTATTCCATACATTTTTAAAACTAAATTTGGGGTAGGAGCATCTTTTGATATAGCCAAGAAAGATTCCAGTTATTTAAACACCGATTTTACGGGAAAGATTATTTTTGGCAACAATACTTCTAATGGTTTCGAGATGTTTTTTAACAGAACATCTTCTTTCTTGATAAGTAATGATACTTTAAGCGATAATTTTTCGGATTACAAAACAAATCTTTTTGGTATATTATATCGTTATTCAAATACAGATAATATTTTTGCTCCTCGTAAAGGTATGCGACTACTTGTAAGCTCTTCGTTAGGGACAAAAATAGTTGATAATGAATCTGCTGATAGTCTAAAAAACCTTTTACAGAACAAAACAAGCCTTGACTATTCATATTATATTCCGCTTTTTAATTACATGACTCTAAAATTTAGAAGTTTAACATCTATGATTTATTCCGACAAGATATTTGATAATGAGCTACAGCTAATAGGTGGTTTAAATACAATAAGAGGTTTTGATGAACTCTCTATACCTGTATCTTCGTACAGTATTTTAAGCACAGAGATTAGATATATATTTGAGCAAACTTCGGCTTTATTTTTATTTTATGATATTTCATATTTTGAAAGACGATTTACTAAAAACGATTCTTTTAACTATGCAATGGGAGTGGGAGCAGGTATAGATTTAAAGACAAATGCCGGTATATTTTCTTTAATTTTTGCTGTCGGAAAACAAAATGAAAACGCTTTTCGATTTAATGCCTCAAAAATACATATAGGATATACAGGAAGTTTTTAGGAGGATTTTTTACCTTGTAAATTCTCTCTTTTACCTATTTCTATCATATATTTTTTTGCAGCTTCTTTATCATTAGGAATAATTCCTTCGAGTATAGCTTCTTTGATTTCATTTTTTATATTACCAACAGTAATAGAGGCAGGAATATTAAAATACTCCATTATTTCTTCACCCGAAATAGGCGGTTGAAAGTTTTTTAGTGAGTCGCGTTCTTCTACTTCTATAATTTTGCGTCTTAGATTATGAAAATTCTCAATATATTTAGCAACTTTTTTCTCGTTTTTTGAAGTAATATCAGCTTCGCAAAGTGTCATAAGTTTATCTAAATCTTCACCTGCATCAACCACTAGTCTTCTTATTGCGGAGTCGCTAACCGTATCTTCTACTAATGCAATTGGACGCATGTGTAGATTTACCATTTTTTTTACAAACTTCATCTTATCATTTAAAGGTAAACGTAGTCTGTTAAAAATATCGGGTACCATTTTAGCTCCTATAAAATTATGAGAATAGAAAGTCCAACCTGTTCCCTCAATAAATTTTTTGGTGCGAGGTTTTGCAATATCGTGTAGAAGAGCAGCCCATCTTAACCATAAATCATCGCTAAGAGTTGCAATATTATCTACAACTTTTATTGTGTGATAAAAATTGTCTTTATGACCTATATTGTTTTTTATGTCAACACCTGCAAGGTTGTGTAACTCGGGGAATATTATTTTTAACAATCCGCTGTCGTACAGTAGTTTAAAGCCTATAGATGGCTTTGGAGACATAAGAATCTTGTTTAATTCGGTATGTATTCTCTCGGGAGTAATAATTTTAATTCTTTCCTTATTTTCTTTAATAGCTTTAAAGCTTTTTTCGTCAATTTTAAAATTTAACTGACTTGCAAATCTTATAGCTCTAAGCATTCGTAAGGGGTCGTCTGAGAAAGTTAATAGAGGGTCTAAAGGAGTTCTTATAAGTTTGTTGTTTAAGTCTGTAATTCCTCCAAAAGGGTCTATTAGTTCTCCGTAATTATCTTTGTTTAAGCTAATTGCTAGGGTGTTTATTGTAAAATCACGTCTGTTTTGGTCGTCAGCGATTGTGCCTGTGCTAACAATAGGATTACGCGAATCTTTGCTGTATGATTCTTTTCTTGCTCCAACAAATTCAAAGTCAGTATTAGAATATTGAAACATAGCAGTTCCAAAATTTTTATATATGCTAACCTTTTTAATTTTTAATGTATCGGCAAGTTTTCTTGCAAACTCTATTCCATTACCTGAAATAACTATATCTATATCTTTATTACTTTCTTTACTGAGAAGTTTATCTCTCACAAACCCTCCAATAACGTATGCTTCGGTGTTTTCCTTATCCGCTAATTCAGCTATCTTTTTAAAGATATTGTGCGTAAGAAAATCAGATTTATTAATATTTTTTGAACTTAATTTGAACAAAATTTTATTCTATTTGTTATATATTTTAGTTTTACAAAAGTATAAAAAGATTTTAAATGGCAGAGCATCTAACAAAAGAAACATTTATCGAAAAAATATTCGATTTTACAAAAGAGAAAGAATGGAATTACAAAGGAAATAAGCCGGCAGTAATAGATTTTTATGCCGATTGGTGTCAACCTTGTAAGATGGTAGCTCCAATTGTTGAGGAACTAGCAGAAGAATATAAAGATTTAATAGATATATATAAAATAGATACAGAAGCACAGCAAGAATTAGCCGCTGCATTTGGAATAAGAAGTATTCCTTCTATTTTGTTTATCCCTGTAGAGGGGAGTCCACAAATGGCAGCAGGAGCAATCCCTAAAGACGGTTTTATTAAGGCTTTTGAAGATATTTTTAAAATAAATAAATAAATTTTGTTTTAGTGGTTTTTGGTTTTAGAAGCCGAACAAAACTTCTTTGTGCTCATAGAAGTTTGTTCGGCTTCTTTTTTTTATAAAAATTTAAACCCAATTATGTAGTTTTCGTATCGAGACTACATAGTAATTTTATAATATTTTTTATCTTTACCACAAAAATAAGATAATGAAATTTAAGAAATATTCAGTAATCGTTTATGCTATATTACTCTTTTTATTAAGTGTTGCATTTGTAGTTTATTTATTTCCAAGAGAGAAAAAGTTTCAATATTCTTTTGCCGAAGGTAGTCCGTGGTTGCACGATGATTTAATGGCTCCTTTTGATTTTCCTATCTATAAAACCAACGAAGAACTTAAAACCGAAGAGGATAGTTTAAGGGAGAATTTTATTCCATATTTTGTTAAAGATAGCATACTTTTAGAAAAAGAACTTGTAAAATATACTTCCGATATTAAACAGATATGGAAAAATGAAATTATATCTAATTTAAACGAGAAACCTAGCGATATTGTAAAAAAAAGTTTAGAAATAAAGAAGTTTGAAGACTATATAAAATCTATTAATAATTATGTTCAAGATGCAGAAAATAAAGGGATAGTTGCTATTCCCGATACTGTTAGTAATGTCTCTAAATTTAAGTTTTTTCTATTCGATAATAATATCAGTAAATTGTATTTTGCTAATAGTTTTATATCCTACACTACCTACAAACAAGATATTTACCAACTATACAAGAAATCAGAAATAATGGAAATAGACTCTTTGTATGGTTATAAAATAAGGACTTACATATCTAAAAATAAATTACCGGCAAATATACGTTATAACGAAGATTTGAGTCGTCAAATGCTTAATAATCAGATTAATGCAATATCTTTGACACATGGGCTTATTCAGAAAGGCGAACTAATAATATTAAAAGGTAATATTGTTAACAAATACGAAAACAAAGTACTACTGTCATTAAGAAAAGAAGTAGAAACGGACGAAGAAAGCGTTGATAGATTTTTAATAAGTTTTGGTGTATCGCTATTATTTTTAAGTTTATATCTTGTAATTTTTCTTTACATGTATTTTCATGAACGTAAGATAATAAGCAGTTTTAAATCTAACACCTTTTTCTCTTTACAAATATTATTATTAATAGGTAGTGTTCTTGCAGTATTTTATAATACCGAGATAGATATAAATATAATTCCGTTTGCTTTATTTCCATTGTTGCTTATTACTTTCTACGGATTTAATGTATCTTTTATAGTATATTTTATTTCGATATTGATAGCAGGATTTTTTGCTCCTAATGGTTTTCAGTTTGTTTTTATAGAAACAATAACAGGGCTTATTGCGATGTATAGTTTTAAAAACACACGTAAACGAAGCCAGATTTTTATCAGTATTGTTTATGTGTTTGCAAGTTACCTTGTATTGCATTCCGGATTTTTGTTTATGCGACAAGGAGAAATTAAAGACCTTTTAAGTATAGACCTTCGTAATTACGGAATAAGTTCTTTATTATTAGTTCTTTATTTCCCAATGGTATATTTATACGAAAAAGTATTTGGATTTTTATCTGATTTTACCCTTATGGAACTTAGCGATACTAATAATGAGGCTTTGCGTGTTCTGGCAGAAAAGGCTCCGGGTACTTTTCAGCACTCTATACAGGTTGCAAATTTAGTAGAATCGGTAACAAGTGCTTTGGGTGGAAACTCTTTGCTAGCACGAACAGGAGCTTTGTATCACGATATAGGAAAATCTGCTAATCCCGAATATTTTATTGAAAATCAAAGCGGAAGCAATATACACGACAAATTAAACTACGAAGAAAGTGCAAGTAAAATAATTTCGCATGTAAATATAGGAATGGAATTGTCGCGCAAATATAAATTGCCGTCTCAAGTTGCCGATTTTATTTGTATGCACCACGGTTCTAGTGTTACCAAATATTTTTATAACTCGTGGATTAACGACAATCCCGACAAAGAAGTTGATATTAAGTGCTTTCAATATCCGGGACCAAAACCAAATTCGATAGAAACTGTAGTTATGATGATGGCAGATGCTATAGAAGCAGCTTCAAGAACACTAAAAATTTATACACACGAATCAATAGAAAAACTTGTAAGTGCTATAATCGACAATCAACTAAAAGACGGACAATACGATAATGTAGATATTACAATGAAGCATATATCAACAGCTAAAAAAATATTTACCGATAAAATTAGCAATATTTATCATACTCGAATAGTGTATCCCGAGCTAAACCAAAAATAATTAGATGAAAAACAATATTTTTAAGCTCTTTAAGTTATTAGATATAATTTGCATAGATTTATGTTAAAATTTGTAAAATTAACAATATTATTATTAGTTATAGCAACGTTTGTAAAGGCTCAAAACACGTTCGTTTCAGGATATGTATATGATGAAAAATCTAATCCGGTACAATTTGTAAATATTAGCGTAAAAAATAAAACGATAGGAACTGTAACCGATAAATATGGATACTATAAATTAAACATCCCTGCCGGAGAAAAGTTAACCCTTATTTTTTCGTATGTGTCTTTCAAGCAACACGAAGAGATTATAAATCCAAAACAGAATAAAGAAATAAGTCTAAATGTTTACTTAGAACCGAACTATACAATTTTACCGGAAACAAACGTAGGAGCAAATTCCGACAGATTTATTCCGGCAGTACGATTAAACCCCAAAATATCTTTAAATATTCCTACTGTCGGAGGTTTTGAAGACATATTAAAGTCATTGCCTTCGGTATCTTCTAACAACGAATTAAGCACACAATATAACGTACGGGGCGGTAATTTTGACGAAAACCTAATATTTGTTAATGATATAGAAATATATAGACCTTTGCTTATACGTTCAGGGCAACAAGAGGGGCTTAGTTTTATAAATTCGGATATGGTATCTTCTATTGTGTTTTCGGCAGGAGGTTTTGAAACAAAATATGGCGATAAAATGTCGTCTGTTCTTGATATAAAATACCGAAAGCCTAAAGAATTTGGCGGAACTGTAAGTCTTAGTGCTTTAGGTGCTAATGCTCATGTTCAGGGCACAAGCAAAGACCATCTTTTTAAGTATAGTACCGGAATAAGATATAAAACTACAAAATACCTACTAAGTACCATGGATATGACAGGGCGTTATGCTCCTACATATTTAGATTTTCAGACATATTTAACTTACGATGTAAACGAAAATTTTGAACTATCTTTTTTGGGAAATGTTGCTAATAATAAATTTCATTTTATTCCTGCCGACAGAGAAACATCGTGGGGAACATTAAACGATGCATTAAAAATTAAAATGTATTTCGAAGGTCAAGAATTAGACCGCTTTCAAAATGCCACCGGAGCATTTACTGGCACATACAAACCTACCGATGAAATGACTATGAAGTTTATTGTATCAGGCTACTACACAAGAGAAAAAGAGAGTTACGATATTTTAGGACAATATTTTTTAAACGAACTCGACAAAGAACTAGGGTCTGACAATCTTGGCGATAGTGTTGCTAATATCGGAATAGGTTCTTTTCTTAATCATGCTCGTAATAGCCTTGATGGATATATTTTATCTAGTAAATATTTGGCAGATTATAAAACTAAAAATAACAAGTTAAGTTGGGGATTTCAATATAATTACGAGCTATTTAACTACAAAGTTTGGGAGTGGAACATGATAGACTCCGCAGGATATTCTTTACCTTACGAAATGGGAGACGACCCCGCAGATAGAGAAATAATTCAACTATTCTTTACCGACCTTAAAGGATTTAATATTAATAGCAATAGGTTTAATGCCTTTATACAAGATGCCTATAAATTTAAAATAAATAATTCCGACTTATCTATTGGTGGAGGTTTGCGTTTTAATTATTGGGATTTTAATAACGAATTTTTAATTAGCCCAAGGATAAATGCAGGATATAAGCCCAAATGGAAAAGTAATATCGTATTTAGATTTTCGGCAGGATTATACCATCAACCACCTTTCTTTAAGGAAGTTAGACGCATGGACGGAACATTGAATCACGATATTAAATCGCAATCTTCTTTGCAGATTGTTTTGGGAACAGACTATGAATTTTACGCATGGAACCGTCCCTTTAAACTTGTAACCGAAGCATATTACAAATACATGTATAACCTTATTCCATACGATGTTGATAATGTTAGAATAAGATATTATGGCGAAAATATGGCACATGGGTATGCTACAGGTATTGAAGCAAAAGTTAACGGAGAGTTTGTCCCCGGAACAGAATCGTGGCTAAGTATAGCATTTATGGAAACAAAAGAGGACATAACAGGCGATTATTATATTTCAAAAAAAGAAGATGGCACTACCGATACTGTTTATCCCGGATTTATCCCTCGTCCAACAGACCAGAGGTTAAATTTTGGAATATATTTTCAAGACTTTGTTCCACAATTTCCTACTTGGCAGTTACACTTAAATTTACTGTTTGGAACAGGCTTGCCATTTGGACCTCCTAACGGTGAAAGATACATGGCAATAGCCCGTATGAACCCATATAGACGTGTAGATTTAGGCTTGTCTAAGAGATTGCATACAAACAATAGGAAGATGTCTGAAAATAGCCCGTTAAGACATATTAAAAGTATATGGCTTAACCTCGAAGTGTTTAACCTGCTTGCTATTAAAAATACAATATCTCATACTTGGATAACAGATGTTAGAGGCTGGCAATACGGAGTGCCAAACTATCTTACAGGCAGAAGAGTAAATCTAAAACTTATTGTCAAATTTTAACCCCTAAAAGATAACTATATGCCGACACTTAACTGGATAGGAAAAGATAAAGTAGTAAGTCATCATCAAGAGGTGCCTTACCGTGTATTGGAGCATAAGTATGGTTTTACTGCTAAGAATGGCGAACAAACCGAAGCGACTCAAAGCGGAAATAAAATAATACACGGCGATAATCTTGAAGCCTTAAAATCCTTACTACCCGAATATGAAGGAAAAATAAAATGTATCTATATTGACCCGCCCTACAACACAGGAAACGAAAATTGGGTGTATAACGACAATGTAAACCACCCAAAAATAAAAAAATGGCTTGGCGAAGTGGTTGGCAAAGACGGCGAAGACCTTACACGCCACGATAAGTGGCTTTGTATGATGTATCCACGTTTAAAACTGTTGCATAAACTACTTGCCGATGACGGTGCTATTTTTATTTCTATTGATGATAATGAACAAGCAAACATTAAATTGATTTGTGATGAAATTTTTGGAGGAAGGAATTTTATTGCAAATATCATTTGGGAAAGAGCATATGCACCAATTAATTTAAAAAAACATTTTTCAGAAAGTCATGATTTTATTCTTTGTTATGCAAAAAATAAAGGATTAAGTATTTGTAACGGATTAACAAGAAGTGATAATGCAAACATTAAATATAAAAATCCAGATAATGACCCAAGAGGTTTATGGAGAACAGATAATTTAGCTGTTGGACCAATTGTAGAGGCACAAGTATATGAAATAATAACACCAAGTGGTAGAAAAGTAAATCCCCCAAATGGATATTGTTGGAGGTATACAAAAGCTCGATTTGAAGAAATGCTAAATGATAATCGGATTTGGTTTGGAGAAAAAGGAAATAATGTTCCAGCACCAAAAAGGTTTCTTTCAGAAGTAAAAAGTTCAATCACTCCAATGACTATTTGGAAGTATTCAGAAGTTGGACATTCACAAGATGCAATGCGAAAATTACGAGATATTTTTGATGGTGAAAAAAAATTTGACTATCCAAAATCTATAGATTTAATAAAACGGTGCTTTGAGTTATATTCTGACAAAAACGCCCTCATTTTAGACTCTTTCGCCGGCAGTGGCACAACCGCTCACGCTGTATTAAACCTTAATAAACAAGACGGCGGAAACAGAAAATTTATCTTAATAGAAATGGAAGATTACGCCAATGATATTACAGCGGAAAGAGTAAAACGAGTAACCAAAGGTTATGGCGAAGGTAAAAAAGCCGTAAAAGGCACCGGCGGAGCTTTTGACTATTACGAATTGGGCTTGCCACTTTTCGATGAAGATAAAAATCTAAATGAAGAAGTTGGATTGCCCAAAATACGAGAATATATTTGGTATTCGGAAACTCGAACAGCATTTATAGAACCTAATAACTCTAAAGAAACTAAATACTTTTTAGGACAAAAAGAGCAAGCAGTGTATTATTTCATCTACGAAAAAGATAGTTTAACTACCTTAGATTACGATGCGTTAGAAATGATTAAAACTAAAGGCGAACAATATATTATCTATGCAGACAATTGCTTGTTGCCGAAAGATTTTATGGCACGAAAAAATATTATATTTAAAAAAATACCAAGAGAT
>PDWI01009636.1_pt1 | contig 11027 bp, 9 predicted proteins | sample 1430891 | NCBI WGS metagenome assembly PDWI01 (sample SAMN01162508, study PRJNA174530) | Oral metagenome, whole genome shotgun sequencing project. | biome: Marine environment; feature: Marine mammal; material: Swab sample of the gingival sulcus; isolation source: swab sample of gingival sulcus... | reverse complement strand
GTTGGGTTTGCGGGTCGCGAACCCACCTGGTCAGCACCAGTACCTCGTCGCCGCGCTGCCGCAGGGCAGCCGCGAGCGCCGAGCCGATCAGGCCGGTGCCGCCAGCGATTGCGATCCGCATTTTGGCAGTTTACGCCGGGTTAGTTAACGCAGCTAGTGCTTCGGCGTAGTTGGGTTCTTGCGTGATTTCGGGCACCAGCTCGGTGTAGGCAACCCTGCCCTGTTCATCAATTACGACGACGGCGCGGGCGAGCAGACCGGCCAAGGGGCCGGTCACCATCGTGATCCCGTAATCTTCGCCCAGCGTGGTGCGGAAGTCGGAGGCGACGGTCACATTCTCAATGCCCTCAGCGCCGCAGAACCGGGTCATTGCGAACGGCAGATCGCGCGAGACGCACAGCACAGTAGTGTTTTCCAGCCCGGCGGCGCGTTCGTTGAACGTGCGAACGCTTTGGGCGCAGATGCCGGTATCGAGACTGGGGAACAGGTTAAGTAGCACCTTGCTCCCGGCGAAGTCAGCAAGCGCGACGGGCGCTAGGTCGGTGCCGACTAGGCTGAAGCTTGGGGCTGCTGTGCCGACCCGCGGTAGCTGGTTGCGCGTCTGGACGGGGGATCCCTTGAACGTGATGTCTGTCATGCGATGATTCTGGCCCAAGAACGGCGAACTTCAAAGCGGGGACATCGAAACGGGTAGAATCCGTTCATGGGCAATCAAAACCTTCGTGAGCATATCGACATGTTGGTAGCCGAGGGCTACACGGTCGGCGGAGTACATCTCGAAGACCAGGTGCTGATTGACCCGATGGGCAAAGCCGTCGAGACCTGGCGGGAGAAGTATCCCTACGACGAGTTGATGAGCCGAGAAGAGTACGAAGAAGAAAAACGTCGGCTGCAGATAGAGTTGCTGAAGTTTCAGTATTCAGCTCAGGACAACAACACCAAACACATCATCTTGTTTGAAGGCCGCGACGCGGCAGGTAAGGGAAGTACTATCAAGCGGTTTACCGAGCATCTGAATCCGCGCTGGGCCCGCGTCGTGGCGCTGGCCACGCCGACCGAGCGGGAGCGCGGGCAGTGGTACTTCCAGCGCTACGTCGAGCACCTGCCAACCCAAGGCGAGATGGTGCTGTTCGACCGCTCCTGGTATAACCGGGCTGGCGTCGAACGCGTAATGGGCTTTTGCACCGATGAGGAGCACCGGATCTTTACCCGGCAGGCCCCTATCTTCGAGGAGGCGCTGATCGAATCGGGGATCACGGTGACCAAGTTCTACTTCTCGGTGACGCAAAAGGAGCAGCGCACTAGGTTTGCCATCCGCCAGATCGATCCGGTGCGGCGCTGGAAGCTATCGCCGATGGACCTGGAATCGCTGGGGCGTTGGGGCGACTACACCGCCGCGAAAAAAGAGATGCTTTCAGCGACCGACACCGAGCTTTCACCCTGGTACCAGATCAAGTCCAACGACAAGAAACGGGCCCGAATCAACGCCTTGCGGTTGTTCTTGAGTCTGCACGACTACGACGACAAGGACGAATCCATGATCGCTGAACCGGATCCGTTGATCGTGTCTAGCAAGGCGCTGAAGCGGGCCGCCAAGCTAGCTGCTCGGCGAGAAGCGGAAGACGACGATTAAGCCAACTGCGGCTGCTGGTTTAATCGGCCCAACTGGCTACCCGGATGAGATTGCGGCTGCTGCCCAGCAACTGCCGTGGCGGGCGGTGACGCTAGCTTTTTTTGGCCCGGTTGCGGGCCTTGGCTCGTTCGTTTGCTGACAGCTCCACCTTGCGGATTCGCACGATGTCTGGGGTCACCTCCAGGCACTCATCGGCCGCGCAGAATTCAAGCTGCTGCTCCATCGACATCTGCTTGGCCGGAATCAGGCGCTCCAACTCCTCGCTGGTAGAAGACCGGACGTTGCTGAGCTTCTTTTCCTTGGTGGGGTTGACGTCCATGTCTTCGGCGCGGGGGTTCTCGCCGACCACCATGCCTTCGTAGACGTCCTCACCGGGCGAGATGAACATGACGCCGCGATCCTGCAGGTTGAACAGCGCATAGCTGGTGGCGTTGCCCTGCCGATCGGCCACCAACGAGCCGGTGGGGCGGGTGCGGAAGGCCCCGGCCCACGGGGCGTAGCCGTCGGCAACGTGATGCATGATGCCGGTGCCGCGGGTCTCGGTGAGGAACTCGGTTCGCAGCCCAATCAGGCCGCGGGCCGGAGCCACGAACTCCAGCCGCACCCAGCCGGTCCCGTGGTTAACCATCTGTTCCATCCGGCCCTGGCGTAGCCCCATCAGCTGGGTGACGACCCCAACAAACTGTTCTGGGATGTCGATGGTGAGTCGCTCCATCGGCTCGTGCAGCTTGCCGTCGATCAGCTTGGTGACCACCTGCGGTTTGCCGACGGTCAGCTCGAAGCTTTCCCGCCGCATCATCTCCACCAGCACCGCGAGCTGGAGCTCGCCGCGGCCCTGCACCTCCCAGGTGTCGGGCCGCTCGGTTGGCTTGACCCGAATCGACACGTTGCCGACCAGTTCCTGCTCCAGCCGGGCCTTCAACAGCCGGGCGGTCAGATTCTTGCCGGAGCGGCCAGCAAGCGGAGACGTGTTGATCCCAATTGTCATAGCGATGCTTGGCTCGTCCACCCGGATCAGCGGCAGCGGCCGGGGATCGGCCGGATCGGACAGCGTCTCACCGATCATGATCTCCGGGATCCCCGCAATCGCAACAATGTCGCCGGGCCCGGCGGAATCCGTGGGAACCCGATCCAGCGCCTCGGTGATGAACAGCTCACTCAGTTTCACAGTCGTCACGGTGCCATCCACCCGGCACCAGGCCACCTGCTGGCCGCGCTTCAACTCGCCCGAGACGATCCGGCACAGGGCCAGGCGGCCAAGATACGGTGAGGCGTCCAGGTTCGTGACGTGGGCCCGCAGCGGGGCGGTCTCGTCGTACTGCGGTGCGGGGACGTGATCCAGCAGCACGTTGAACAGCGGCTCCAAATTGCTGCTGTTGGGCAACTCGCCGTCCACAGGTTGGTTCAGCGACGCCCGGCCAGCCTTGGCTGAGGCGTACACGATGGGGAAGTCCAGGGCGTCGGTGGCGTCATCTTCCACCAGATCCATGAACAGGTCGTAGGTCTCCTCCACGACGGCGGAGATCCGAGCATCAGGGCGGTCCACCTTGTTCACCACCACGATGATGGGTAGCTGCTTGGCCAGGGCCTTGCGCAGCACAAACCGGGTCTGCGGTAGCGGGCCTTCGGAGGCGTCGACGAGCAGCACCACGCCGTCAACCATTTCCAGGCCCCGCTCAACCTCACCGCCGAAGTCGGCATGGCCAGGGGTGTCGATGATGTTGATCGTGATCTTGGAACCATCGGGGCGAATGTGTTGCACGCCGGTGTTCTTGGCCAGGATTGTGATGCCCTTTTCGCGTTCCAGGTCCATCGAGTCCATCACCCGGGAGTCGATGTCGGCGCCCTCCCGGAAGGCGCCCGACTGCCACAGCATCGCGTCAACTAGGGTGGTTTTCCCGTGATCGACGTGGGCAACGATGGCGACGTTGCGTATTTCGGCGCGTTCGAGCATGTAATCTCCTGAGCTGGATTGGGGCCGCCAGGAGTCTAGCGCGCAAAACCGCAGGCATCACAGTGTGACGATGCCTGCGGTTCTAGCAGCTTTTGGCTATTCCTCGCCGAAGCCTGAGGTGATGAGTTCGGTTAGTGCCGCGATTGCCTCGGGTGCATCCTCGCCGGTTGCCTCGATGTTGATCGTGTCACCGAATTTGGCGCCGAGCGACATCAAAGCCAGCGAGCTATTGCTGGCAGCTCGGCGATCCGAGCCTTGCTTCGAGATCGTGATCTCACTGGCGAACGAGCCTGCCAACGACACCACCTTGGCGGCAGGCCGAGCGTGCAGGCCAACCTGGTTAGTGAGCTTCAGCTCCACACTTGCCGTCGTCGGGCCGCTCTGGATTGCCGGTTCGGCTGCGGCTGCAGGCTTCCCGTCTTCCTGGCCCAGCGCCACCTTCTTGGCAGCCAGTGCTGATTCGGCTTCAGTTGCGATAGCGGCCAAGTCTGAGCCGCCAGCCGCCAGCACCGCAGCGGCTACCAGCCCTTCCACGAGCGGGGCGGCCAGGATGCGTACCTCGGAATGCTCAGCCAGCATTTCCAGGGCCAGCTCGGCGCTCATCACCGCAGAGCCGAGATCCACGAACACCGCGACGCCAGCACCGGCGTCGGCGCGCTCGATCGCTGCCATGACGGCCGTGGCGTCCGTGCCCAGCCCGCCGTCGGCGGTACCAGCGGCGACCTCAATCTTCGGCGGATCGTCGGCCACCATCTGCAGCGCCAACTCAACCGCAGCAGCGGCCAGGGCCTTGCTGTGCGATACGACAACTAGTCCTACTCGACTCATGAGCTATCCCTACTGCAGCGCCGCTGCAAGCGTCTCGAACAGGTATGCAGTGGAGGTAGCTCCCGGATCCTGATGCCCCTGCGAACGCTCGCCCAGGTAGCTGGCACGGCCCTTGCGAGCCACCAAACCGACGGTGTGATCCCGGCCCTGGGCGGCCGCAGCCGCAGCAGCCGCCGCGACTTCAGCGATGTCCTTGTCAGCGGCGACAGCCGCGTCCCAGGCGTCCAGCGCGGGCGCCATCGCGTCCACCATCGTCTTGTCGTCGAGTTCGGCCTTGCCGCGGCCTTGCACCCCGGTGAGCCCAGCGCGCAGCGCGGCACCCAGCTCGGCGGCACTCAACTCGTCGCCCGAGCCAGCAGCCGCGCCGAACTTCATGAAAAACGTACCGTAGAGCGGGCCGCTAGCCCCACCCACCGTGCTGACCAATGCCATGCCGACTTTTTTGAACATTGCGTCAATCGCCGCAGTGTCGTCGAGTTGCTCCATGACTGCGGTCATGCCGCGAGCCATGTTGATGCCGTGATCGGCGTCGCCGATAGCGGAATCCAATTCGGTCAGATAGGCCTTGTTCTCGACTACGGTAGCGCCGAAGCGGCGGAGCCAATCAAGCAAGATGGGCAGGGTAGCGGTCTTAGTCATACTCACATACCCCAGCGTAGTCCAGCGGTCTTCACCGGAGCATCCCACAGCTGCAACATGTCGTCGTCAGCCTTGAGTAGCGTCAGCGAAGCGCCAGCCATCTCCAGGCTGGTGATGTAGTTACCGACCAGGTTGCGGGCGACCTTGACGCCAGCCTCGTCCAGCAGCGCCTTGACCTCGGCGTAGAGCAGGTACAGCTCGATCAGCGGGGTGCCGCCCATGCCGTTGACCATCACGATGGCCGGAGCGCCGGTGAAGTCGTAGTCGGCCAGGATCGGGTCCACCAGTTCCTTGGCGATCTCCTTGGCGGTGGCGATCGGCTTGCGGGTGCGTCCCGGCTCGCCGTGGATGCCGATGCCGATTTCCATCTCAGCCTCGGGCAGATCGAAGGTCGGTTTGCCGGCGGCGGGAACCGTGCAGCTGGTTAGCGCCATGCCCATCGAGCGGCCGTTAGCGTTGACGCGGTTGGCGACATCCAGCACTGCGGCTAGGTCGCGGTCGGCTTCGGCGGCGGCGCCGACGATCTTCTCCAGCAGCACCGTCAGGCCAACGCCGCGGCGGCCAGCGGTGTACAGCGAGTCCTGCACGGCAACATCGTCTGCTACCACCACGGTCTCGACCTTGATGCCTTCGTCGGCGGCCATGTCGGCGGCCATCTCGAAGTTCATCACGTCACCGGTGTAGTTCTTGACGATGTGCAGCACGCCTGCGCCAGCGTCGACACCCTTGGTGGCGACCAGCATCTGATCCGGGGTGGGGGAGGTGAATACCTGGCCCGCGCAGGCGGCGTCAAGCATGCCGACCCCTACGAAACCGCCGTGCAGCGGTTCGTGGCCGGAGCCACCACCGGAGATCAGGGCGACTTTGCCCTCGCGGGTAGCGTCCTTGCGGAAAATCACTCGCGCTTCGTGGTCAACGCGCACGTTGTCATCCGACAACTCCACGCCCTTGAGGGCATCAGCGACGACATCGTCGGGGTTATTGATGAGCTTCTTCATATGCGGATCCTTTACTCCATTGTTGAAGACCTACGTGCCAACGATAGCCCGCTAGCTATCTTGGCGGCAGGGTTTATCCGACCTGGGCTAGGTCGCTGCGCTGATGTGCATACGGAGATTACTTTCGTGGACGGTTTCGCAACCTGCCGCCCGCCCACCTACAATGGTCGGCGTTTGACCTCGCCGAATGAGGTCGGTGCCGTTGTGGAGGAGAACTTAGGTGCCCAGCGTCGTAGTCGTAGGTGCCCAATGGGGCGACGAAGGTAAAGGCAAGGCCACCGATCAACTTGGTGAGCGCGTGGATCTTTGCGTGCGTTATTCCGGTGGCAACAACGCTGGCCACACCCTGGTTGTTGGGGGCGAGAAGTTCGTCATGCACCTGCTGCCTTCTGGCATCCTCAACCCGCGCACCACCACGGTAATCGGCAACGGGGTAGTGGTCGACCTGGACGTGCTGGCCGCCGAACTCAAGCAGCTCGAAGAGCGCGGGGTGCAAGTGCCGCACCCGCTGATCAGCGCTAACGCCCACATCATCACCGAGTACCACAAGGTGCTGGACAAGGTCACCGAACGCTTCCTCGGCAACCGGCGCATCGGCACCACCGGCCGCGGGGTTGGCCCGACCTACTCGGACAAGGTGAACCGGCTCGGAATCCGGATCCAGGACATCTTCGATGAGCCGATTTTGCGCCAGAAGATCGAAGGGGCGCTGGAGCAAAAGAACCAGCTGTTGGCCAAGGTCTATAACCGTCGGGCTATCGAGGCCGACGAGATCGTGGCGAGCCTGCTGGCGCATGCCGACGCCATCCGTCCCTACGTGATCGATACCGGACGTTATCTCAACGACGCGCTCGATGCGGGCAAAGTGGTGCTGTTTGAGGGTGCGCAGGCCCACCATCTCGATGTGGATCACGGCACCTATCCCTACGTCACCTCCTCCAACCCAATCGCGGCAGGTGCCTGTACTGGCGCCGGAGTTGGGCCGACCCGCATTGATCGCATCATCGGTATCGCCAAGGCCTACACCACCCGGGTCGGTGAGGGCCCATTCCCAGGCGAGTTATTCGATGAGGAAGGCGAGGCGCTGCGCGAGGCCGGTGGCGAATATGGTGCCACGACAGGTCGGCCTCGCCGCTGCGGCTGGTTCGACGCGCCGCTGGTGGAGCAGTCGGCCAAGATCAACGGCTTCACCGACGTATTCCTAACCAAGCTCGATGTGCTGACCGGCTGGGAGAAGATCCCGGTCTGCGTCGCCTACGACGTCGATGGGGTGCGACACGACAAGATGCCGCTGACCCAATCGGAGTTCCATCACGCCAAGCCAATCTACGAGTATCTGGACGGTTGGACCGAGGATATTTCGCGCGCTCGCAGCTTCACCGACCTGCCCGATGCCGCCCAACGTTACGTGCGCCGCATCGAAGAATTGATCGGCTGCCGGATCTCTGGAATTGGGGTTGGGCCTAGTCGGGAAGAGACCATTTTGCTCAACGATCTACTTTAGACTGAGCGAGTGAGAACAACTAGACGCGCGCTGCTGGGCGGCGGCTTGCTGGCCGTTGCTGGGTGTAGCCAACCAGAGGCAATCGATAGCCCATCTCCTAGTCCTACCAGTGCACCGTCACCTACCCCGACGCTCTCACCAACTCCGACGCCGAGCCCGACGCCAGCCGGAAAACCGGCGCCGCTTACGGGACTGCTGACCGAAGCTCCGCTGGACCACCCGGCGGTAGCGGTCAAGATCCCCAACCTGCAAAAGGAAAACCCGCATCTTGGCTTGAACCAGGCCGACATCGTCGTCCTAGAGCCCAACGGCTACGCCTACACCCGCGTCTGCGCGATCTTTCACAGTCAATTCCCGAAAGCGGCCGGGCCGACTCGCTCGATGCGTCCGGTGGACGTGCCGCTGCTGTCGCCGCTGCGGCCGCTGTTGGCCAACACCGGCGGCTCGGGCTGGGTGACCAACTACCTGGCCGCTCACGACGAGTACATCGAGCGGATGTACTACCTGGCTTACAAGGGCACGCCTGGCTATTCGCTGGACGAGGCGCGGGTGTACCAACGCGGCAGCAAGAAACAATACGACCGGGCGATCATGGCTCATCCCGCAGAGCTGGTGAAGCTGGCCAACCGATTCACGGCGCCACCGGAACCCTACTTCCCAATCCAGGCCGAGGGCGCCTCGACGCTCGACGGCGAGGCTGGCACCAAGGCCAGCATCAGCTATGGCGGCAAGGTCACCATGAGCTACGCCTATGATCCCGACCGCGGCGGATACCTGCGGTCGCAGCCGTGGGGTCCGCACCTCCTGGCCGACGGCGAACAGGTCATCACCGACTCGATCATGATCATCAAGACCCGCTGGTGGGACGACAAAATCTGGGAGGGCTCCGGTGTGAAGGTGCCTTACGTCGACATCATCAAAGCCGAGGGCGAGTTTTGCTACCTGAATGGCGGCAAATCCGTTACCGGTACCTGGCGCAAGGGTGGAGTGCAGGAACGCTTCGAGTTCCAGACCGCCGACGGGCAGCCGCTTGTAATGGCACCCGGCCGCACCTGGGTGGAGCTGCCCCAGCCCACCGCGAGGGTGAGCTGGGGCTGAGGAACCGCTTCGATCAGACCAGGGTTGAGGCGAGCCAGCCCTCGGGCACGCCTAGGCCTGCTACCAGTTCAAGCGCCTGCGGCCGCAACTGAGCGCACAAGTCGTCGACCGTGGCTGTGACGGCCTTGCTGCGCTGCGAGTCGAAGGCCTCATGCTCTAGGAACCAGGCCCGGTTCTGTTCGATCGTGGCCAGCGCGTACAGGTCGCACAGCTGAACCAGGTACGGGGTGACCGCAGCCTCGCTGTCCTCGATGGCAGCGACGAATGCGTCGAGCACCATCCGGTCGGTGTACGCCCGCGCCGCGGCCAGCATGTGTTCCTGGGCCTGGTTAACCGCAGCGAACTTGTCGTCGGCCTTCGCCGCGCCGCGCAGCCGCTGCGCCAGCGACTCCAGAGTGTGCTGCTCGCGGTAGTCGAACATCTGGATATGCCAGCCGCGAGCCAGTAGCTGCTCGGATTCCGGCTTTGCCTTGGCGATGCTGACTAGCCGATCGACCACTGCCCGGGCGGTGGTGCGTTCCATGACAGCGCGCCCGATCAGCTTTGCGGTGGCCTGAGCGGCCCCCCTCTTATCCAGGTCGCTCCAGGCTTCCTTGTATTCCAGCAGCAGCCCCTTGGCAACCAGCTGCTGCAATACGGTGTTGTCGCCCTCAAAGGTGGCGAACACATCGGCGTCCTGCCGCGCCAAGGTGATGCCGGACTCGCTGATGTAGCCGGCGCCACCGCAAGCTTCACGCATCACCTGCAAGGTGTCATTGGCCCAGTTCGACTGCAGCGACTTCATCGCTGCCGCCTGCGTTTCCAGCCGCCTAGCTGCCTTCGGGTCGCTACCGTCAAGATCCCAGACCCGCTGGAGTTCTTGTGACAGCTCGTTTTGGGCAAAGCCATAGGCGTAGGCCCTGGCTATGTTAGGCAGGATCTTGCGCTGGTGGGTCTGGTAGTCCAGCAGTGCGATCTCTTGCTTGGAGCCAGGCCGACGGAACTGGGTCCGGCTGCAGGCGTACCGGGTCGCAATCGTGATCGCCTTGCGGGTAGCTGACGCCGCGCCGCCGCCGATGCAGATGCGGCCGCGCACCAGCGTGCCGATCATGGTGAAGAAGCGGGCGTTCTTGCTTTCGATCGGCGAATGGTAGTTACCCTCGTCATCGACGCCGCCGTAGCGATCAAGCAGCATCCGGCGAGGTACCCGAATGTGGTCGAAACGCAGGGTGCCGTTGTCCACGCCGAGCAGGCCGCCCTTGTGGCCGTGGTCGCCGATGGTGATTCCCTGCAGTGGCTTGTTCTGCTCGTCGCGGATCGGGACCAGAATGGCGTGCACGCCGTGGCCTTCCCCGGCCACCTGCAGCTGGCCGAAGACGACCGCCATCCGGCCGTGGGTGGCCGCATTGCCGATGTAGACCTTGGTGGCCCCGGGAGTCTCGGAATGCACCTCGAACTCATCGGAGTCCGGCAGGTAGGTGATGGTGGTCTCGATGTTTTGCACATCCGAGCCATGGGTCAGCTCGGTCATGCCGAAGCAGCCAGGCAGTTCTACCGAGATGGCCTGCGGCAGGAAGGTCTTGTGATGCCATTCGGTGCCCAGGTTAGTGATTGCGCCGCCGAACAGGCCTTCCTGGACGCCCGACTTGATGGTTAGGGACAAATCGCCGAAAGCCATCATCTCGAAGTGGGCGACAGACTCGGCCTGGTCGCCAGTGCCGCCGTATTCGGTCGGGAAACCGGCGGTGATGAACTCCCGCTTGGACAGGCCGATCAATTTTTCCAGCACCCAGGCGCGGGCCTCGGTGGTGTTTTGCGCCGGGTCGCGGATTACGTCCTCGGCCGTCACCTCGTCACGCCAACGTTGCTTGATCTGGTGATGCGGGCCGTCGAGGGTGCGGATCAGCGCTTTGCTGATGGACTCGTTCGCTGACTGGGTCATCCTTGACTCCTTTGAGTGGGTGTGAATGCGATGTTGAACAACTGACAGATGAATCCCACGACCTCTGCGCGTGGTCGGCTTAGATTGGTGAGAATCCAGCGGTCAGCTACGGCGTAGACGAAACCGACGACGCCATGAGACCAGGTATTGGCAGGAGCCTCGTCGAGGCCCTGGGAGCGCAGCCAGTTGGCCAACGACTCCGAAAGGACATTCCCGATTCGAGTGGTGACTCGCACTACCGATTCGTCTGCAGCATGACACGGCTGCGAAATGACGAACTGGTAAATGTTGGGGTCTCGTTCCACCAGGCTCAGGTAGGCATCCGCCAGAATGCGTACCAATTCGCTGGGTGGAACAGTGCTGGGCTGGGAAAGCGGCAGTTTGCGGATGATGAAGTCCAAGGTGTACTCGGCGACGGCATGGTGGAGACCGTTTCGGTCGCCGAAGTGCCG
>PDWI01011557.1_pt1 | contig 11028 bp, 14 predicted proteins | sample 1430891 | NCBI WGS metagenome assembly PDWI01 (sample SAMN01162508, study PRJNA174530) | Oral metagenome, whole genome shotgun sequencing project. | biome: Marine environment; feature: Marine mammal; material: Swab sample of the gingival sulcus; isolation source: swab sample of gingival sulcus... | reverse complement strand
AACAAACTAAACCCAGTCACGCTACAGGCAGAAGTCAGGGCGTTAGTGGAAGAACTGAGACGAATGGTTTAGTTAGGTTTTATTTTGAATGATTACGGTCATATGTGCAGCGCGCGCAACAAACGATCGATTGGGTCGAGATGAACTTCTTTCATCGGGAGACGCGCAGCTAGCATGTCGACGATGGCTTCGCCGACTTCCTCAGGAAAATACACCATGACGCTGAGCTGTAGACGCTTGCGCGGGATCAACGCGACCATGTGCTCGTCGTCGCCGTGAACAAGTCCGAATTCGCGAAATTCATCAAACAAATGCAAGTGATCATCGACATGGAGGCCTTTGCGGCTCAACGTGTAGTGATGTACCGTAGGCGTGCGCCTGGCATAGATGACCAGTGCTGCCGCCATGACTGGTACCAGCACCGCAAACGACCACGAGTGTATCACAAATACTGCCAGCAGAATGATCAGTAGCGTCGCCGCCCCGAGCCCGACATACCAGAGCGGTCCCTTTTCGCGGTGAATGTATTCTGCCGCCTCCCAGCTGACCACTTCGTCTGTGCCCTCTAGAGGCTCGGACTGCTCATCTGACTCTGCCTGATCAGGCGCGGCTTGCGCTTCGTCTGGTGCCGGTTCCTCAACCGGCGCATGATATTCATCGTTTGACGATGTAGACGGCTGCTGCCAACTTTCACGATCAGAGCTCATGCATATAGTATAGCACGTGTGGGGATGGGGGCTGGAATGTAGTATGTAGAATGTAGTATGGGGTATGGGGTGTCGTCGCTTCAGCAAGAAAAATAGAGACCAGGAAGGTCTCTGTTTTTTCTTGGCGGAGGAGGGGAGATTCGAACTCCCGCGCCAGGTAGACCCCAGCCTACAGCTTTAGCAAAGCCGCCCCTTCAGCCACTTGGGTACTCCTCCATACAAACATTTGAGCAAAACCGATACTCGCTGTATAGTATAGCACAGTGGTAGACCCGTACAACCACCAAAAATAACTATAGACGTTTTGAAATATTTGTAGTATAATGTTGGTATAAAATGGTAGCCATAGGAGGATAACCAAGCGTGAAATATCTATTCGCATCAATCACAGGTATCGTCGGATCGCTCTACGCGAGCGCTGTTGTGTGCGCCAATACGGTCGCCTCCTTTTCGATGAACCTCCAGGATGGTGCTAATTCCGCCCGAGGTATCGACCAGCCGTACACATTGTTTGGCACAAGTGGTACATTTGCGACCATCACAAATATCTTGCTATTTGTGATCGGTGCAATCGCCGTCATCATGATTGTCATCGGCGGACTGCGCTACGTCATCTCAGGCGGCGACGCCAGCCAGGTCTCGGCAGCCAAAAACACCATCCTCTACGCCATCGTCGGTATCATTGTCGCGCTGCTGGCATACGCAGCGGTCAATTTCGTCATTGGCAGCTTCATCGGCGGCAGCGCAGGCGGAAGCGGTACAAACGTATAGCTACCGTCAGAGGCGGCCCCAAAAAATAAAAACGAGACCCTAGCTGGGTCTTGTTTTTATCTTGGCGGAGAGGGCGAGATTCGAACTCGCGGTGAGTTGCCCCACGACGGTTTTCAAGACCGTTACCTTAAACCGCTCGGTCACCTCTCCGTAACAGACTTGTATTATACCACTGGTCGCTAGAGTACATCAATGCCTGTAGGCTGGCGAGACGTCACCGCCACCCACACATGCTTCGCGCCCGCTGCGCGCAGCTGCTGAGCCACGTAGCGCACCGTATATCCAGTCGTGAAGACGTCGTCGACGATGATATATGTCGTCGACGGGTCAAGCCGATCCGCGACAGAGTAGGACCGGGCTGCTTGCCGCTGGCGTTCCCGACGCGACGATCCATGCTGGACATGCTGCGCACGCCGCTTGACGAGTCTCGCCGACACCACGCCGCGGCGCCGAGCAAACCGGTCAGCGATGCGCTCAGCGTGGCCGTAGCCGCGTCGACGGATATGGCGGGCGATCGTCGGTACCGGCACGACGACAGAGCGCTCCGGCAATTCTGGCAGCACCTGGTCGAGGAGTGCCGCCTGCATATCACAGCCCGCGCGTACCGAATCAAATTTGCTCGTCGACACCAGGCGATCGAGCGCATCACGGCGAAGGCCGGCTGCCCAGGCGCGCTCGTACGGCACCTTGCAAATCGTACACCGTCCGGCCGCAACCGGACGCTGGCACTGTACACATCGATCAGTATATTCGCTGATGATGTCATATTTACAACTTTCACACAACACGCTACCTAACCCACCACAAGAGCAACAGTAGTGGGGTATAACGGCCTGCAAAACTGTACGTAGCATTGTTATTTTTACGTTTGGCACCTCCGTTTCTTGATTATACCGCAAACGCTCGCTATAATCTGATACAAGACTATGGAGTTTAGTAAGAGCGTAGAAAAGTGTGGAGGATATTATGGCCCGCAAACAAAACGATGACCTGTTAATCGAAGACGAACTTGCTGCGGCATTCCTCAATGACGACAGCACAGAAATGCCAGATGCAGGCGACCCGATAGCGCAGCAGCAACCGCAACCCCAAGCTCAGCTTCAGACCGACGACCAAGCATGGGATGATTCAGAAGAGGACTTCGCCGGCCAGCTGGCTGTCGACGTCTACGAATCGGACGAGCAGCTGGTCGTCAAAGCCCGTACCGCAGGCGTCAATCGCGAAGATCTCGATGTCAGCATCTCGGACGGAATCTTGACTATCAGCGGCACACTCTCGAGCGGCGACGAGTCAGACGCAACCAATTGGCATATTCAAGAATGCTACTGGGGCGAATTCAGCCGTACACTGGCGCTACCCGTTCCTGTCAAAGAAGACGAGGTTTCAGCCGTACTCAAAGACGGCGTACTGACGATCACCTTTAGCAAAGTCAAACAAGAGCAAGCCAAAAAGATCACCATTCAATAAGCCTCCACATAGTATTGCAGCAAACCACACTCCTCGCCAACCATCGGCGAGGGGCGCTTTTTGCTGTATTCACACACTATAAAAAACCGGCGCACATTGTGTGCACCGGTGCTAAGCCGCAACCCCTTGAAGGATTACGCGCCTTGGAGGAAGCTCTGAATGACAAAGTTGACCGCTGCGTATGCCATAATCGCCACCACGATACCGATGATCGCGTAGAGAATGGTGTTTTTGGCTGCAGTGACTTGGTTTTGGTCGCCGCCAGAGATGGTGTAACGCACACCACCGATCACCAGCATGATGACCGAGACCGCACCGATGATAAAGAGCAAGATATTTGTCACGGTACGAAATACGCCCGTCTGTCCCTCAAGGCTCTCTGATTGGGTCTCGCCCTTGGAGCAGCCCGCTGAATCGATACCAGCGTGGATATCGCAGTTCTCTCCGGCAGCATAGGCTGGCTGCATCGGTACTGCTACACCCACCACTAGCGCGACCATTGGCACGAGCGCCGCCGAGCGAAGTAGGGTTTGTAGTATTCGTTTCATATTTGTTCCTTTCTGGTTTATTGTATGAACGCTACTGCTTATTGCTTATGATATCAGATGCGCACCTATTCCGTAAAGAGTCAGTTTTCTCGAGGTCATAGGCCGAGGCAATCGCCCTAGACAAACGAATCGATCACAAACTGGACGATCGCATAGGCGACAATCGCGAGCACTAGGCCAACGATGGCGTACATTATGGTGTTTTTGGCTGATGTGACGCGGGTTTGGTCGCCGCCAGAGGTCGTGTAGCGTATCGCCCCGATCACCAGCATGATGACCGAGATCGCACCGACAAGAAACAGCAGCATATTCGTCACAATTCTAAATGATTCGTTCAGCGAGGTACCGCCCGTGGTGCCGGTTTTTTGGCTGCCGTGGCGGGCGCACTGCTGGGGTGTACCGCTACAGACAGCTGCATATGCCGGCTGCGCCAGTGTCGCTAGAGCAAACGACGAGACTAGGCCGACGCTGGTCCCGATGTAGAGTAGTTTTTTGAGCATGGATTCCTCCTTTTTTTGACTATTGCGAGTTCATAGGTTATCAAAAAGCGTCGATCACAAATTCGACTATGCCGTAGGCGAGCAGAGCCACCATTAGACCAATCACCGAGTACAGGACGGTATTTTTTGCCGCGGTGACACGGGTCTGGTCGCCGCTAGAGGTCACATAGCGAAAGCCGCCGATGACGATCATGATGACAGCGACGCCGCCGACTAGAAATATCAGCGCCCTGACGATGTTTTCCATCATACTCGAAGCGTCGTCCGAGCCAGCAGCCGAGCATACCTCGCTGCCCGAGTTGCCTCGACACTCGTCAAACACATTGACAGCCGCCACCGGCTGCGCCAGCGGGAGAGCGACCAGCCCGATGGCCGCGATAACCGCGAGATAGATGCGTGATAGATGATTCATAGTTCCTCCTCGATTTGCCTCATATGGCTCCTAATACAAATTGGGTGATCACAAATGCAAACATAACGACAATCAGTCCGACGACAGCGTACAAAATCGCGTTTTTGGCGCGTTCGATACGATTCGAATCGCCATTGGCCGTCACATAGAGCATGCCAGCGATCACGATGATGAGCACCGCGATAGCCCCTGCCCAGAAATAGACCGTACCGAGTACGCCCGCCAATGTCGCATCCGAGGCGTTGACGCGCTCGACGCCGATGTCTTGGGGATTGATCTTGATACTGTTTGCGAACCACGACCAGACATTTGGGACCATCATAGCTAGAACGCTCCCGCAACTGCATTGACGATAGCAACCGACACGACCGATATGATCAGACCGATGATGGCATTGAGAATGGTCTTTTTGGCGCCCGCAATCCTATCTGAGCTACCAGCCGCCACCATGTAGCGAAATCCGCCGACAATGATGAAGCCCACCGACACATAGCCGACCAATTGCAGCAAAATCTCGACGATATTGAGTGCTAGTTTGTAGATAAAATCGCGCAGCGTGTGCTGGCCGCCGCTAGGGTTGTTTTTGATGACAACTTCACAGTTTGAGTCGGTCAGGCCGCGATGCCAAGTCGGAAATGTCAGCAGGCGATTCTGGCAGGCAGCATGAGCCGGGGTGGGGGTGATGACGACGAGCGAACAAAGTATCAGACTGATCGTCATAGCACCGTAGAGCCAGCTGCCGAGTTTTTTGATCATGTGAATATTCCTCCTGGTATCAGGTATTGCGCCGACGCCCAGAGCAGGGCGTACATGACGATTCCGATGATTGCGTTGCGGATGAGCTCGAGGGCTTGTTTGGTCTGGCTCGCGTTGTCCTGGGCGCTGGCGTACAAAAACCCAGCATAGACGATCGCCCCAACAGCGATCACACCGACGAGCATCGTCAAAATCCCGAGTACCTCGATGAGTAGCAGCCACAAGCCGCTTTTCGCGAGATCGCCCTCATGCGCCTGATCGCAGATTTTTTGGTCGAGTACAGTACATTTGAGATTGCCGCTGTTGCTATCGACGGCATCTCTAGCCTGTTGTGCATCACTGTCAGCATCCTGGCTAGCAAACTGAGAAAACGGACTCATCGCCGCTACACTCGACGGCATCGCCGCAGCCAGCGAAAAAGCGCCCAGCACCACGGTGCATATCGTCACGACATAGGCGGTGATTTTTGTGTTCATACTCTCCCTACACAATACGTGAAGTATGAGCAATATGCAAGTGGGCTATTTTCTGCCAAAACGATTGACTTTTACAGATATAAATGTTAGAATACTAGACGATATGTGGGTGTCGCGAATTATTCGCGCGTCGAGGGTAGAATCTCGACGCATATTCACACTGTTTGCCGCAAGCGCGCTTGTGGCTATATTTGCGTCGAGCACCCTCGCACAGCCGGTCGCAGCTGCTGACGCTATCTGGACCGGCGACACCCTGACTTACGAGGGTAATACCTACCAGCCAGTCACCACACCGCCCGACATAGATGGCAAGCCAAACGAGTATGAGCGGCGGACAAAAACCACTGGCGGCACCACGCGAGCCACCGTACTGTACTTTGGCAAAACACCGGGCGCATCACGCCAAGCCACCCTCGTCACCTACGACGTCGTCAACGGCGACTACAAAAAACGCGGCAGCGAACGCACTATCGCCGTCACGCGCGACCTGACAGTCGACGACGGCGATAGCGCCGAATCAATGGCCAACACGACCTGCAATGTCGGCACCGGCATCGGCTGGATCATCTGTCCGGTATCAAACTACCTGGCCGATGGTATTGACTGGGTCTACAGCATCATCGAACAATTTCTCGAGGTGCAGACAATCAATCGCTCCGACAACGGCATCTACGATATCTGGCGGCTCATCCGATCGATTGCTAATGTTTGTTTCATCATCGTCTTTATGATCATCGTCTACTCGCAGCTCACCAGCCTCGGCTACTCAAATTACAATCTCAAATCAATGATCCCGCGCCTCATCATCGGCGCCATCCTGGTCAACACCTCATTTTCGCTCTGCGCGCTCGCTGTCGACGCGTCAAATCTCCTCGGCTATTCGATCCAATCCATCCTAGAGACTGTCCGCGAAAACGTCATCACAAACGTCGATCTGTTTGGTGGTAGCATTTCCTGGTCAACGCTAACTGCGCTGGCTATGGGGGGCGGGGCGGTCGCTGGCGCAGCTGGTTTTGCAGCAGCGGCCGGCGGAAGCGCTATGAGCTTTTCGTTTCTCATCACGGCCGCACTGATACCAGCGGCCTTTGCTGTGCTGGTTGCGTTTGTCATACTCGCGGCTCGCCAGGCCCTCATCGTCGTGCTGACAATAGTTTCGCCGCTCGCATTCGTCGCTTACGTCCTGCCTGGTACGCGTGAATATTTCGAAAAATGGCGCAAGGCCTTTACGACGCTACTGGTGTTCTTTCCGCTATTCGCGATGCTCTTCGGCGGCTCGCAGCTCGCCGGCACCGCCATCATCAACACATCAGAGACCGTCCAGCCCGCCATGAAACTACCGGTCGTCCTCATCGGTCTCGCCACCATGGTCGTACCGCTGATCCTCACGCCGCTTCTCGTGCGCTTCAGCAGCGGCCTGCTCGGACAGATCGCCAATATCGCCAATAGCCGCAACCGCGGCCTCGTCGACCGCGCCCAAAACTGGACGCGCGACAACGCCGACATGCACAAATCACGCAAACTCGCCAATCTAGCCGAGCGCCGCGCCGAACGCCAAGAGGATCTCAAAGAGCGTATCGCCAACGGCGAAAAACCGAGCATGGCCGCCCGCTACAAAGCCCGCCGCCCGCTAGCGCTGCGTATGGACCAAAAGAAACGCGAGCGCGACCAGCAGCGAAAACACAGCGACGAAATGCTCTCCAGTCTCCACGATCTCGAGTGGGCGCGCCGGCTCAAAGAGGCAGAGCAAGACAACGACGAGTTCGACACAGACGAAGCAGGCGCATCGACACCCCGCAGGCGGCGCACCCTCGATCAACGCAACCTCGACCAGCAGCGAGCTGCCTACCGCACCAAAAAAGCCGCCGAACAGTACGAGACAATCGTCCAAAAAGCCGCCGAAAAGAGCTGGTCAGAGACCGCCCGCAGCGAAACTGCCGTCCAGGATCTCGTGCTTCGCTCGACACTAGCCCAAGAAGACGCCAAACTATCCGAGCAAAAACTCACCAAACTCGTCGAAAACGTCAAAGCGACCGGTGAAAACGCGCCTGGACTCAACCTATCATCAGAGTCTGCTATCCCTACCGAGCTCAAAGACATCCAGCTCTCGACAGACATCCAGCAGTCGGCCATCGAAAACGCGCGGCGCGCTCAGCAAAAGAACATCGCCAACGTCCTCAAAGCCGACGACGCGATCAGCAAGACGCTACAAGTAGAAGCTGCCGGCGTCGGCGGCGATAGCGCCGTCGCGAGCGTCATCGCGCGGGCCAAATCGACCGTATCGAGCGCCATGGTCGAGGATATCAAAAACATCAAGAGCACCATGCCATACCCCCGCTCAAGCGATCCCGATCGCCTGATGCGTGAATTTACTCAACCAAACATCTCTATGGAAGAGCGCGTCGCGATGGTCTGGGCATCCTCAGAGAATGGCAACTACGGCTACGAAAAGGCTGTCAAGATGATCGACTGGTACCAGCAGCACGGCGGCAGCGGCGGCGGCCACGCCGCCAAAGGTGACATGGAAGACTTCAAAGAGCTGCTCAGCATCAACGACGGCCTCAGAAACGGCGGCCGCGACGTCGAGCTCTACCTCAACGATGGTAAAGATACGACGCGGCGCATCAGCGACTTCACAAACGACGTCGGCACCTGGAACATCAACACGCAGCGCTTTGCTGTTATGGGCGAGACGCGTCAAGTCGAAGCCATCAAAGCACTGCGCGCTACCGAAGAGGGCCGAGTCAAGCTTCAGTCGTTTATCTCCGACCTCAGCCGCACGCCGACCCTGCTCTCGCAGGTCAAAGACGGACCAAAGCGCATGCTGGGCTTTGCGTCTGACGACAGCAGTGGCACGAGCGGTGGCACTGGTGGTGGTAGTGGTGGTGGTACCAGTGGTGGTGAATAAACCACCCCTCTACCCACAGACCAGTCGCGCCTAGCCGCCGTTCTCGATCACGCTTGCCTATTCGCGGCGAATAGGCGACACTAGAGATACACTATGGCCTATCTCACAAAAGACGACCAAGCCAGAATCGACGCCGTCATCGCCAACGTCAAAGACCAGCTCGGCGGCGAGTACTACCCGCTCGTCGGTCTCGACACCATGGCAAAACGACTCGGTATCAAGGTCTACGAATCTGACCTGAGCGGTATCGCTGGCAGCCTGAGCGGCTTCATCACCTACGACGACCCCGCAGCAAAAAGCCACCCAAAGATCTACATCGAAAAAACCATATCCCCTCGACGCAAAAAATTCACGCTCGCCCACGAGCTGGGTCACCATTTTTTGCACGAGGGCGTCAAATTACGGCTCGACGACCTCGACTACTCGGCAAATGGCAAAAATACCATCGAAGAGAGCGAGGCCAACTATTTCGCAGCCAGCCTGCTCATGCCAGAAGAGCTGGTGTTGCGACAGCTAGAAAAGGAAAGGGGTGTCGAGGAGATCGCCGAATATTTCCAAGTCTCACTCTCCGCGACAAAAAGCAGGATCAAATGGCTACTCAAAGATTGACCAAACGTACCGCGCCGCCAGCCGTCAGAAAAGAGCTCGACGAGGATCTGCTGAGCAAAATTCGCGGCATCAAAGCCACGCCGCTCGCCAGAGCAAAAGAGCACTATCGACCAGACCGCAACGCCTCAAAGGATTACATCGACTCTATCGAAGACCGCGCCCGGCGCCAGCAGGTTCGACATCGCGACACCTTGCTAAAAATAGTCGGCTTTCTGGCAACCGCCAGCTTTATACTGCTGACTGTCATCGTACTAGCTCAGATGATCGTGCGATTTTTTCAGCCAAACTACACCGGCGTGAGTGACGCTGTCGTCCAGATCATCGCCGTGAGTGTATTTGGGCAAGTCCTCACGGTGATGGGCGGCCTATCCTACCACCTCTGGAAGCGGCACCTATAGCCGCCAGGTCGTCAAAACTGAACCACCCTCACTTCCCTTGAACAAAAAATCAAAAGACGACACACTGTTTCCTAGTATCTACTAAAACAAAAGGAAACAAATATGTCGTCATCAAATATTGTACGGGATATCCGTATACTTACACAAACAACGTTACTTCCCGTCGTGCCAAAGAGGTGGTCATGTCAGTTCCGTTTTGGCCTCAGCGCCTTTAGCCTGCGACCATTCCAGTCAGCGGGCAGCAACGCCCGCTCTGTTGTTGCCAACCCTAATACGGCTGCCACCAAGGCCGACCGCTTGCTCGCGAATGTACGACTAGCCGAACATCTTGCCTGTGTAGGCGACACCCTGGGCTGCGTCAAACAGAGCAGCTTCGTCAATATTGACCACAGTGACATGCACGGACTGACAGCGTTGGTTGGAGCCGTACAAACAAGAAAAGGACGAGCGATTCCATGCATGGTCGAAACGACCTATGCGCTGCAGATCCCAGCCAGTAGCAATAGGCCTCGCGTACAGCAACTCAGGCAGGCAATGAAACAGTCAAGAAGAACGCAGTCCTTCACTGGTCATACTATTGATGCCTTACAGACAATGGCGGATCGTTTGGGTTTCTGGCCAAGACTCGTCTTCGACCGAGGATTTGGCAATGAATCCATCGCTACCCATTTAGCAGCCGAAGGCTGTACGTTTTACATACGCATGAAAGCTGGACGCTTTGTTGAACTGGACGGACAAAAAACAGCAGTGAAGCAACTCGTCTCTAACGATGCTACTGTTCGGCTGTTCGGACTAAGGCTACGGATCATCCGAAGCTCCAAAAGCCGGCGAGCGCCCGAACCATGGTATATCCTGACCAACGACTTGAGTAGCAGTCGAACAAAGATCGTGGAGGTCTACTACCACCGCTTTGAGATTGAAGAGACCTTCAGAGACATAAAGCATATCTTCGAATACAAGCGCACCAGACTCACCAAACCGAATAGTCTGAAAGTTCTCCTCTGGTTTGTGAGTATTGGTATAGCACTACTCTATGCTGTCACAAAACCAACCCGACACAACATACAAGCAGGACATCTTGGCTGCGCCAAGGCTACGAGCAGCTGCAACAGGCCTACAGCCTGTTGCTGTGGGGTGATGGCGGTGGGGGGTGGAAGTGAGGGTGGTTCAGTATAACAAGCTTGCAATTCAAGACAAGTTGTATAAGATTATACAACTATCTAAATTGTTAGGGAACTATAACTAGCTCGCCTCGTTTTGCATGAATTTGGTTATTATACAACTATCTAAATTGTTAGGGAACTATAACGCAACCATCCAAACAGGTATTGCTATCTCTATTATACAACTATCTAAATTGTTAGGGAACTATAACAGGACAGGGTTCGCTAAACTAAAACGGAACAGCCCGCTACAATAAGTAGTCACAACAACACTTAACGTAGAAAGGACTGTTCCTATGACTAGTCTAGCAGATAC
>PDWI01009635.1_pt1 | contig 11029 bp, 10 predicted proteins | sample 1430891 | NCBI WGS metagenome assembly PDWI01 (sample SAMN01162508, study PRJNA174530) | Oral metagenome, whole genome shotgun sequencing project. | biome: Marine environment; feature: Marine mammal; material: Swab sample of the gingival sulcus; isolation source: swab sample of gingival sulcus... | reverse complement strand
ATCATTGATAAATCTTTATATTTACCCAATAAGTCTTCTAATTTTTCAAACATTATAAGTCCCTTTCACTATTCTATCTAAATTCGCTAAATCCTTTATAACTTCTATATCTTCAAAACCATTCTTTTTAAGAAGCTCGCTTACTTCTTCGCCTTGGTCATGGCCAATTTCAAATATAAGATGTCCACCATTTTTTAAATAATTTTTGCTATCTGCTACTATTCTCTCATAGAAATCAAGTCCACTCTCGCCACCATCTAAGGCTAAAACAGGCTCTTTTTTTACCTCTTCAGAAAGCGTTTCCAAAGCAGATTTCTTTATATATGGTGGATTGCTAAGTATAAAATCTACCTTCTTTTCTTCTAGCTTATTAAATAAATCACTTTCTATTAACTCTAGTCTATCATAAACCGAATTAATCTTAGCATTTTCCTTCGCTAGCTCCAAAGCTGCACTACTTATATCGACTAAGGTCGCTTTTTTTGCCTCTGAAAGTGCTAATACACTTATTCCTATACAGCCACTTCCAGTACACATATCTATAAATTCATCATCTTTTTTTACGATATTACCGAGAACGTAGTCAATTAAAACCTCTGTGTCGAGCCTAGGTATGAGCACGTTTTCATTCACTAAAAACTTAATCCCCATAAACTCCCAATATCCTAAAATATACTGTATTGGTTCACCCTCTAGCCTCCTTGCAAACATTTTTTCAAAACTTACTACATCTTCAGAACTAATTTCTATTTCTCTATCAAAGGATAACGTAGTTCTGCTAAGTCCTGTAAGCTCTGTCAAAATCCAGTAAACATCAGTTTCATAATAAGCAAATTCCTTATCTAAGGCCTCTACCTTTTTTTTAGTACGATCAAGAAGCCTTTTTACTTTCATTATCATCTTCCTGCTCAGACTTTTTTTCATCATCGCTATGTTCTGCACTTACTTCCCACTCATCAGTTTTAAGAACAGCCATAAATGAAGTAATAGCAACTTCCACTTGGCTTTCATCTGGTTCCTTAGTAGTTATTCTTTGAAGCATCATACCAGGAAAAGAAAGTATATTTATCATTCCATTATCATATTTTCCAAATAGTTTAAGTATTTCATAGGATATACCCGCTATCAGCGGAAGTGTTAAAAGTCTAACTCCTATCCTAAGCCATAAGGTATCAACATTTATTAAAACAAGCACTATTATACTTACTGCAACTACTATAAATACGAAGTTTGTTCCACATCTTTTATGAAATCTTGAAGCCTTCATAACATTTTCTACTGTGACATCAGCACCACTTTCATAACAGTTTATCGTCTTATGCTCTGCTCCGTGATACTGAAAAACTCTGTGTATATCTTTTATAAAGGATATTCCAAACATATATAGGAGTAATATTATAATTCTAATAATCCCATCTATGAGGTTCATCAGCCTAGTACTCTCTGAAAAAAGTGGTGATAAGTACTGTGAAATTAGAGCTGGCAAGAAAAAGAAAAGTCCGATTGACAAGGCGAGGGAAACTATTACCGAAATAGCTACAGCTACCTTTGCAAAATTATCTCCTAGTTTTTCTTCTAGCCACTTATCAAACTTAGACGGTTCCTGCTCCTCTGTCTCAAAGAAATCCGCAGAGTATCCGAGTATTTTAACACCCATAACTAAGGACTCGAGAAATACAATTCCACCTCTTACTATAGGTAGCCCAGCAAGAAAATTCCTCTGTGTTAGACTCGTATATTCTCTTTTGTCCATCTCTATTTTTTTATCGCCGGTTCTAACGGCTGTTGCGTATCTAAAGTCGTTACGCATCATTACGCCTTCCATTACAGCTTGCCCACCAATATTAGTAGGTCTTCTTCTTTCTGTACTCATATTATTTCCTATAAAAATTAAAACAATTACTTAATTAAGTAGCATCTTAAAAGTCGCTGCTACCCCTTAATTAAAGCAAATTTAATTAAAAATTTGATAAAAATTTAAGTCGGAGTAATCCCCGACTTAAGCAACAAGTTTTCAAATATCCATCCTATTATTAAACATGGAAATTTGGCAGAATGTAATATCTGCTTAATATTCAAATTTTTACTAATCCCTAACCAATTCTTTTCTGTATTTACGGTTGAATTTATCGATTCTACCTCTAGCTGAAACTGCTTTCTGCTGTCCAGTATAGAATGGGTGGCACTTTGAACAAATCTCAACGTGAATTTCTTTATTAGTGCTACCAGTAACAAATTCATTACCACAGTTACATTTTACAGTAGCTTGATGGTACTTTGGATGTATTCCTTCTCTCATTTCTTTCACCTCTTTCGCCTTTACCTACTATATTCCGACATAGTATCAGACATTTTTCACTTAATTCCTTTCGGAACATACAACTGAAACAGTATAACACAGTATTGTAAAATAGGCAAGTACTAAAGTCTATTATTTTAGAAAATTAGCAGTATCTTAAGACTTTTATACATTTAACTATCTTACACATTAATAAATAGGGTAAACATAATGTCTACCCTAAACTTTTTTGGCTCCCACTTTTTATGGTAGGGTTCACCGCTTTTTCAACTCCCACTTTATGGTAGGGTTCACCGCTTTTTCAACTCCCACTTTATGGTAGGGTTCACCGCTTTTAGTGCTTACATTATATCATCATTTTATAAAAGTGTCAAAATTTACTATTCACTATTTCCAATAAATAATCCACATTTTTGTCCTCTTTTTCTGTATTTATGCTCAAGTTTTGTTTGACTTTCAACAAATCTTCCTCGTTGCCCATTTTATCAATCAAAAACGATAGTAATCTTTCTAACTTTTCCTCAAAATTACTGTCTACAGTCTTTTCTGGCAAATACATAAACGATACACTTTCATCTTTGTCTAGAAAAATATCACTAGTATCTAAACTTAACTTATTAAATGACAGAAAATAATCTCCTAGATTTTCATATAGTGACTTTAAAGTAGCAAATATTTTTACACAAAGTTCTCTAGTGATAGATGAATCATCTTCAAATAATCTCTTATAATCATCACCATAATACAGCACTTTTTCACCTACTTTATCTACACTCTTTACTGATACTAAATTCTCAATCTTTGCATTTTCTATCATCTTAAGTTCAAAATCTACCCAGTCCTTTAATACTTTTTCCATAATAGTAGCCTCTTTTATAAACTAGGTATCTTATCATTGAAATTTTTAATAATATCAGTTAAAATACTATCTATTTCAGTCTTAAAAACTATAGCTAATCCAACTAAAATAAGTACAATTATAGCTAGTTCTATAACTCCTGCACCCTCTTCATCATTCCACTTCTCGCTAACAAGTTCCTTCACGTTATTAAATAATACTAAACCCTTAAAATACATTTTATTCATATTTCCTCCTATTATATTTAAAATTTTAATTATTTTTTCTTTATATATTAATACTCATCATAACTGGTGCTAGTACAATTAGTACCAAAACCAAAAAACTAATCCCTAATGGTATAAGTAGCTTTGTGCTTGCTTTTTCTCCCGTTGTTTTCGCATTTTTAAGCCTTAATTCCCAAGCTTCCTTACCCATCTGCTCTAAGGCTGTAATTAACAAAGTAGATCCTCTTTTGTTATTTTGAATAAGCAAAGAAACCATCGCCATTAGCTCCCTATTGGATATCCTCTTCCCAAAATTTAATAATATTTCATCAAAATTTACCCCCTTCACAATCTCTTTTTTTGATATTAACATCTCTTCGAATAGAGGTCTTTTATAGCTGGTATTTTTTTCATAATCATCGCAAATAAGTAGCCAAGCTCTTTCTGGTGTAAATCCAGCTTTTATAAGCAGTATTAACTTATTAATAAGATCTGGAACATCGAGTGCTATACTTCTTTTTCTCTCCTCTAATCTACTTTCTAATGTAAACTTATATAAATAATAAAATGCAATAGCTATTATAAGGAAGGCTGCAATAATCTTATACCAAACAATTCCTTTTCCTAACTTGTACCAAATTATTTTGGCATCACCTTCTTTTAAATTATCTGGCAGTATTATCTCCCCTTCTTCTTCCACTATTCTTTCTTTTAAAATAAGCTCTTCTTCAGCCACACTCAAGGCTTCTCTTTCAACAACAAATTCCATATTAAATGGCAAACTTATATCCCTATACATCATATTTACACCCACACTCACTGGATACTTTTCCCCTAATTCAATATTTTCTAATACAATACTTCCATCATTTTTAAGAACATTCCTATTACTAGATTCATATTTTACTTCTATATCTCTATCAAAAGGTCTTTTATCAAAATTTAAATTAGTCCTTATCTCATCCTTAGCCTTGTTTTCTCCCAAAACAATCTCTAATAGTTCTTCATACTTTGTTTCAAGCAGACTTACTACCTCTTCTTCGCTCATATTCTCATCAACTTGTAAATCTATAAATCCTTCTATCTTGTCTCCACCACTTCCTATCTCATATTTAATTCTATCTGTTCTAGTCTTATTAATCCCCGCTTCATATAGCGGTTTAACAATCTTATTTCCTATTTCCTTTGTAGCTATATAATCACCAGCAAAAATTAGTGTAAACAAAACAGCTAAAAATATAAGATTAAAAATACTACCTACTTTTTCACTGGCATACTTATCTCGTTCTTCATTATATGAATAGCTCGAGTGCATTTCTTTTAAAATTCTCTCTTCATCTTGAATTAAAACTTTTTCCTTTAGTTTTTCGGGAAAAAATCCATATAAAATCCTTCCAAAAACATAATTAATTTTCGTACTGGAATACTTCCTAGATAAATATATAAATGAAAAACTATATGAAAAAATAATTAATAATAAAATCCACTCCATAATCATACCCTTATATCCACTATCTTTTCACCAATTTTTATGCTCATTAAGTAAGCTATCATAGCTATAAGCATTATCACCCTTCCCTTTAAACTAGTGTAAAGTGGAAGTAAAAATGTCGGAGAAAAAAGATTAAAAAATAATATCATAGACGGAATAATAAAAGATAGTATCCTCTGCTCATATTTCTTGCTTGCAATAAGGACATCTAATTCATTATTTAAATCTATTTTTTCTCCTATGGTCATAACTGCATTTTTAATTATCTCTAGCAAATTACCACCCCTAGTTTTACCTATTGAAAATATGGATGAAAAGTTCTTAATCTCTTCTAAATCACTATCTTCTGCCATTTCCTCTAAACATTTTTCAAGCGGAACATTCATAGAAATCTTTTTAACAAGTTCACCCCAATAAGTAAGTATATAAGAGTTTTGGCCATAAACTAAATTCAAGTCTTCATAGCTTTTTATAAAGGCTCTCTCCACAGATGTTCCTGCTCCAAGCGAAGAGCTAAGGGCATATATCGCCTCCTTAAACTCTAAGCGCAGCTGCGAATCCATATCCTTTTTCTTTCTTGTATCCATCTTTTTTAAGTAAATATAAAACAGAGAAAAACTAATAAGAGATAAGCTAACACTCCTAAAAAACAAATATGTTAACACAAAATAGTAAGCTGCTCCAATTATAGAATATTTTACTATCTCCCCCTTACTTAAATATCTAAGTTTTAACTTACTTAAACTCATAAGTCACCTACCTTTAGCAAGCGATCTAAGTCTTTATTATATTCATATAATTTAGTCATTTTAAACTCTCCCTCATCAAGTCCATCTAGTTTGCATATTTCCTCCACTCGCCTCCTGCCATCAGAAAACTTGCTTAAATGAACTATTATATCGACTCCCGAAACTATCATCTGCCTTACAGCCTTAAGTGGCATACTTACAGCCATAAGCATCATGGTCTCCAACCTACTAAGCATATCCTTACTACCATTGCTATGTGCAGTTGATAGACTGCCATCGTGACCAGTATTCATGGCTTGAAGCATATCAAAAACTTCCTCACCCCTTACCTCACCAACTATTATCCTATCCGGTCTCATCCTAAGCGAAGTTTTTATAAGGTCTCTAATACTGACTTCTCCCCTACCCTCAACATTTCTATTTCTGCTCTCCATCCTAACTAAGTTCTTAACATTTTGAATGTTTAGCTCGGCTGAATCCTCTATGGTGATAATCCTTTCGCCCTCTGGAATGGCATTGGATAAAACATTTAAAAAAGTAGTCTTACCCGAACTAGTACCTCCACTGATTAGTATGTTATATCTATTTTCTACTAGACTTGCCAAAAAAGATAATGCCTCTTCACTAATAGTTTTATTGTCAATTAAGTCCTGAAATGTAAGTGGGTTTTTAGGGAATTTTCTTATTGTTAAAGTTGCTCCATCTAAGGCAATTGGCGGCAAAACAACATTTATCCTAGAGCCGTCTTTTAGTCTAGCATCAACTATCGGAACACTTTCATTAACAGTCCTATCTACTTTGCTAACCATTGACTGAATTATGTGACTTAAATCCTCTTCTCTGTCAAATCCATAGCTTAATTTCTTACTTTTTCCACCTTGCTCGATAAAAATATCATTAGCAGAATTAATCATTATCTCGCTTATGCTATCATCATCAATTAAATCTTGAATAATTCCAAAACCACGTATCTCATTAAAAATCTTCTTCTTATAAAATTTGCGTTTATCGATATCCAAATACTTAGTCTTAATGAAATTCGCAATCTCCTCTTCTGATAGTCTTTCTATAAGAGTATCATCAACTTCTTCATATAAAGATGCCTTGTGTCTAACACTACTTAAAAGACTTTCATAAAGCTCATCTCTCACCTACAACCCTCCTTAAAGTATTTGCAAACCTAGTATTTAAAAAATCATCATCAAGTATTTCCCTATCTCTCAAGTAGGAATCATAAGGAAGTTTGAAGTCGCATTTAAGCTCATTACCCTCACCTCGTAAAGTATTTGAAACTCTAATTATTTTGTCATCATATCTTCCCTCAAACATCCTTAGTATTTCATCATTAAAAACTGAGTACTTTCTTTTAAAGGCAAAATCTCCGAGTGGCATTATCCAAAAATCTAGAATATCAATAAGAGCATTTAAGTATGAAAAATATCCACTTCCTAAATCTATGCAAATATAGTCATAACCACCACAATTCGAAACATAATCAATAAAACCGGCAAAATCTCCCTCATCTAAACAGGACATATCTAGTGCATAATCAAAAGCCTTTAAATAAGAAATATTGTTATACTTTGTGAGCATTTTTTCTAAGTTTAGCAAATTCATTTTTTTCCCCTCATCAGAAAAGTAATTTGAAGAACTATAAATGCTCTCACCAGCAAAACGTATCTTATGAAAAGCATCAAGACTAAGATGCAAAACTTTTTTACCCATAGAACTCTTTATATAAGTAAAACTCTCAGCCAAAACACTAGTGCCACTAAGTGTAACAGGTGAATAAAAAACGTATATCTTCGCCCTTTTAGACAAACCCTTTACTAACTCTCCCTGTGTTTTTTCCATTACAAAATTCAAAATATATTCACATATTTTTCTTACATTTTGGTATTTATTAACACAGTTATAAACAGATACATCTAGCAAACTTAGGTTTTCACACAAAATTATACTTTTATCTAAAAAGACTTCCTTTTCAAAATCAGAACTAGCAAGAAAAACTTCCTCTTCCATAATGAAAAAAGTATTTTCTCCAAAACTATCTAAGTTAAGTCCATCACTGTTTAAAACTTTTATATTTTCTTTTACCTTGTAATTTTTGATAAAAAAAGAAATAAAATTATCTAAATAACTCTCCTCAAATTTTTGATTATCACCCAAATTTTGGGTAAGAAAAACAATACTACTCTCCATAGCCCTCCCTCGTTAATAATTATACTCTTGTCCTTACAAAGCCCTTAATTATAAGCTTTTTCAAAGGACAAGGTCATTATAATACTATTATTTTCAAAAGTACAGTGCAAGTTGCACACTTTTTTAAAATAAAAAAACACCCGAGCCTCACAAGTGCCTTAAACACGGTGTTTCTCGGGTATTTTATATTAAAAATATAAATTTATTTTTTATTTTCCTTCATAGCAATTAATATACATCTGCTTGATTTCAGCAAAGAGCGGATATCTTGGATTCGCTCCAGTACACTGATCATCAAAAGCAAGTTCCGTCATCTCATCAAGTGATGAGTAAAACTCTTTTTCGCCTATTCCAAACTCTCTAATGCTACTTGGTATATCAATATCTTTCTTCAATTTCTCAATAGCCTCTATCAAACGTTCCACTTTTTCATCTTCATTTTTTCCACCTAATTGTAAGTAGTCTGCAATCCTTGCATAACGCCATTTTGCATTAGGATATTTGTACTGTGGAAAAGCGGTTTGCTTAACTGGAGCCTCTTCAGCATTGAATCTAATTACTTCTGTTAAAAGCATGCCATTTGCAGTTCCATGTGGTACGTGGTGCATTGCCCCAAGTTTATGTGCCATTGAGTGACAAACTCCTAAGAAAGCATTTGCAAAAGCCATCCCAGCCATTACTGAGGCATGTGCCATCTTCTCTCTCGCCTTTTGATTTGAAGCACCTTCCTTATATGCTTGTGGAAGATACTTAAACACTAACCTCATAGCTTCAAGTGCCTGCCCATTAGTAAGCTCTGATGCCATTACTGATACATAGGCTTCTATAGCATGAGTTAAAACATCAATACCAGATGCCGCAGTCAAACTCTTTGGCTGATTCATCATTAACTTCGCATCCACTATCGCCATATTTGGTGTCAACTGATAGTCTGCTAATGGATATTTTATATCTGTTTTTTCGTCTGTAATTACGGCAAAAGGTGTCACTTCTGAACCAGTACCAGCAGTTGTTGGTATAGCAACCATCATAGCCTTTTTACCCAGCTCTGGGAAAGGATAAACACGTTTTCTAATATCCATAAACCTCATCGCTAAATCATTAAAATCAATTTCAGGATGCTCATAAAGTACCCACATAATTTTAGCTGCATCCATTGGAGAACCACCACCAAGAGCTATAATAATATCTGGTTGATAAGATAGCATTTCTTTCGCACCTTTTCTAGCTGTTGCCAAACTAGGATCTGGCTCAACATCGAAAAATACCTTTGAATCTATACCTAGCTCACCTAGTTGGTCTACAATGGTATCGCTAAAGCCTAGGTCATAAAGTGTCTTATCTGTTACTATAAAAGCTTTTTTCTTATTAGCATCCTTTAAATCATCAAGGGCTGGCCCTAAGCAACCATATTTAAAGTAAATCTTTTCAGGAACACGGTACCAAAGCATATTCTCTCTCCTTTCGGCTACTGTCTTAACATTCATAAGGTGCTTAACTCCAACGTTTTCGCTAATTGAGTTACCACCCCAAGAACCACAACCAAGAGTAAGAGACGGTGCTAAACGGAAGTTGTAAATATCACCGATTGCACCTTGGCTAGATGGCATATTTACAATAGTTCTACCTGTCTTCATTCTTCTACCAAACTTCTCTATTCTTTCAGCAGACTCTAGTTCATTAGTATAAAGAACCGATGTATGTCCAAGTCCACCAAGCTCAATAAGTCTAGCCGCCTTCTCAAGTCCCTCATCAAAGTCCTTTATCTTATACATTGCAAGTACTGGTGATAATTTTTCGTGGCTAAATGGCTCTGAAAGTTCTACATCTGTAACCTCACCAATCAAAACTTTGCTTGTTTTTGGAACTTCAACACCAGCCATCTGTGCAATCTTATAAGCGGATTGACCAACTATTGCCGCATTAAGTTTTCCATCTTTAAGTATTACCTTTCTGACCTTATCAACTTCATTTTTCTTTAAAATATATGCTCCACGCTTTGTAAATTCAGCTTTAACTTCTTTATAAATACTTTCAACAACTAAGACTGATTGCTCTGAAGCACAGATAACACCATTATCAAAACTTTTTGACATTAAAATTGAATTTACCGCCATCTGAATGTGAGCTGTTTCATCAATTATTGCTGGAGTATTTCCTGCACCAACACCTATTGCTGGTCTACCTGAAGAATAAGCAGCCTTAACCATACCTGGTCCACCAGTCGCAAGAATTAAATCCGCACTTTGCATTACCTCATTTGAAAGAGCAACACTAGGCTCATCTATCCATCCGATAATATTTTCTGGAGCCCCCGCCTTAACAACAGCATCTAAGATAATACGAGCTGCCTTTATTGTAGACTTCTTAGCTCTTGGGTGTGGCGAAATAATCAAGCCGTTACGAGTCTTGAGTGAAATAAGTGCCTTAAAAATCGCTGTTGAAGTTGGGTTTGTAGTTGGAATTATCGCCGCTATCAAACCAATTGGCTCCGCAATCTTGATAATACCGAAGGCAGTATCTCTCTCCAAAACTCCACAAGTTTTTTCATCTTTATACTGATTATATATATACTCTGCAGCGAAGTGATTTTTGATTACCTTATCCTCTACGATACCCATTCCAGTCTCTTCTACTGCCATCTTAGCTAGTTCTATTCTCGCATTATTTGCAGCTATTGCTGCCTCTCTAAAAATCTTATCAACTTTCTCTTGTGAAAATGTAGCAAACTCTTTCTGAGCAGCTCTAACTTGCTCGAGTTTCAATTTTAAGCTTGATAAATCTTTAACAATTATTTTAGAATCGTTTTTCTTATTAGCCATATTATTCTCCTTTATTACTAATACTTAGTTATATATTTAACATTATTTGAATGAAAAATAATATATTTTATATAACAATAAATTTATATTTTCTTATTTATTGTAGTCAAATGCCTTTTGCAAGCTCTTAACTACAATAATAGAATAACATATAGAGAAATATAAAGCAAGTTTTAATGTTAATAAAATAACAATATATTTTAAGCGATTTTTATCTATATTGCATAAATGTTGATTATTTTTTAACAATAATGGAGGATTTTAATAATAATTTTTATTAGACAATAATTTTTTGTATATAAATGTTAATTTCCTAAAAAATTAGCACTAAATAGTTGAAACTGAAAAATATTAGAATAAAACTACTGAAAAATCAATGAAAAGCTTGATTTTTTAGTAG
>PDWI01010740.1_pt1 | contig 11030 bp, 11 predicted proteins | sample 1430891 | NCBI WGS metagenome assembly PDWI01 (sample SAMN01162508, study PRJNA174530) | Oral metagenome, whole genome shotgun sequencing project. | biome: Marine environment; feature: Marine mammal; material: Swab sample of the gingival sulcus; isolation source: swab sample of gingival sulcus... | reverse complement strand
ACAAACAAAAAACTATGCTTTTAGGCGAAGTTCATCATCGTGTAAAAAATAACCTCAACGTCATAGCTTCCATTTTAGGCTTACAAGCTTTAAGTTTAAACGAAAAAGAAAAAGCTCCTTTGCTTGGTACAAAAACACGCATAGAGGCTATGGGTATGGTTCATGAGATGCTTTATAAAACCGACAACATCCAACATGTAAATGTGGATATTTATATAAAAAATCTTAGCACTCAATTGCTAAATCTTTACAACAAAAAACAAATACATGTGGTTATTTGCACACATGATATCAATTTACCTTTACAAACTATGTTTCAACTTGGTATCATTATAAATGAACTATTTACAAATTCATTAAAGTACGCTTTTAAAGAAGATAAAGGCGATATTCAAGTGAGGTTAAAAAAAGAGAAAGACAAATATTTTTTAACATATAAAGATAGTGGAAAAGGCGTAAAAAACATGGAAGATTTAACAAAAAATAACTCCTTAGGGTACAAACTTATAAACTTAGCCATCAAGCAATTGCAAGGAACATTAACTATATCCCAAATAAAACCATTAACCTATGAAATGGAGTTTTTTTCATGAATAAAATCCTAATAGTTGAAGACGAACTCATAGCCGCAGAGTACCTAAAACAACTCCTTGAAACCAATGGTTTTGAGGTGCTTGATATAGTTGACAATGGAAAAGACGCCATAAAAAATACAAAACAATTAAAACCAGATATTATCCTAATGGATGTCATGCTAAAAGGTAGCATGAGTGGATGTGAAGCAGCAGTTGAGATAGCAAATGAGATAAAATGCTCCATTTTATTTTTAAGTGCCCATTTAAACGATGAAATGGTAGATTACGCTCTTGAAGCAAAAGCCGTAGGTTACGTCACAAAACCATATAATGAAGCCCAAATATTAGCAACTCTAAAACTTATTAGCACAAGAGAAGAGCCAAAAAAACCCGTACCTAAAAAACCCGATGAGCTCCATTTGAAAGATGGTTTTGTATTCAAAAACAAACTAGTTTTTAAGGACAACAAACAGATAGAATTAGGTCCAAAAGCCCTAAAACTTGTAGCTTTACTATGCGAACACCCAAACATAAGCATATCAAACGAACAAATCTGCATGCACCTTTGGGGCAAAATAGTGGATAATAGAACCTTGCGTTCACTTATATTTAGAGTCCGCTCCCTTTTAGGCGAAAATGTGATAAAAAACATAAGTGGTTTGGGATATATGGTGTGTAGCGAAAAGTAATCATCTTTAATGATAAAAATCCAAATCATTCAAATTTTACACCAAAATCAATTATAAAAAAAATTCATCTCAATCCCATTAAACATTAAAAACACAAAATACCCATCCTATACCAAAACTCACTAATTGTTAAAACATCCCTTAATTCAACTCCAACTCATAAGCACTTTGGCATATAAGGGCTAGATTTTCATATTTTGGTTGCCATTTCATAAGAGATTTTATCTTAGAATTGTCAGATATAAGCTTAGCAGGATCGCCTAAAAGTCTTCCTTGAACATCTACACAAAAATCAACTCCGGGCTAGATAGTCACTTACGTTTCGCCGTTTTTTAACTTGAACATCTACACAAAAATCAACTTCAGTAGTTTTTTTCATATGCCCAATCACCTCTTTTACACTATAACCTTTTCCATAACCCACATTAAAAATATCACTTGAATTTTTTTCAAGATACTCTATGGCTTTTATGTGAGCATCTGCTAAATCATCTACATGTATATAATCCCTCACACAAGTTCCATCACTTGTAGGATAATCATCTCCAAATATAGCCATTTTATCTCGTTTTTTACTAGCACATTCGCTAGCTATCTTTATAAGATGTGTTGCATTTGGAAAGCTTTGCCCGATTCTAGGTTTTAATTTTTCATTTTCATAAAATATATCAGCCCCTGCCACATTAAAATAACGAAATATAACATATTTAAAATTTTTATTTGCATTTGCCGTATCTTTTATGATATTTTCGCTCATCAGCTTACTTCTTCCGTAAGGATTTATGGGATTGGTTGGAAAATTTTCATTTATCCCTTCATCTGGCACAATTTCAGGCTCACCATAAGTTGCCGATGTGGAAGAAAATATAAATTTAAAAACCCCATTACTAACTGCTTTTTGGATAAGGTTTGTAGTATTTACCGTGTTATTCATATAGTATTTTAACGGATTTGTAACACTTTCAGGCACTACTATAGAAGCTGCAAAGTGAATGATAGTATCTATTTTATATGCACTAAAAACCTCTTCAACCTTTTTAAAATCTTTCAAATCCACATGTAAAAATGTAAAATCCTTTATTGCCATTAAAGTTTCTAAAGTTTTTTTGCTTCCTGTTGAAAGATTATCTAGTATAATGATATTAAAATTGGATTCCTCTAAAAGCTGTTTTGCCACATGAGAGCCTATATATCCAGCTCCACCAGTAATGAGTATGGTTTTTTTCATAAATCGCATCCTTAGATTTACAATTTTAACACTTTTTGTGTAAAAATAGAGTAAAATTTGAACAAAAAACGATATCTTTAAAACTTTATTTCTTAACAAATATATGAAACATACACGCTAAAATACAAGTTTCAATTATATAAACATCATTTACACGTAAAAATTATAAATTTAATGAAAAAATTGAATTTTAATACTAATATCATAAATAATTTGCTACAATTGTTGCATTAGTGCATTGTAGCACAAAATTTAAACACAAAAGGACAGACATGACAAAAACATTTGGAAGCGTATTACTTGCAGCTATAGTGGCAGCATTTTTAATAGGTTGTGGAGGCAGTAGCTATACTAAGTTAATAGACAAAGACAAACAAGAGCAAACAGACAAACAGCCACCTAAGACAGACGAGGGAAAAGACAACGAAACTCCAAAAGTAGATGAGGATAAAGACAGTCAAACTCCAAAGGCGGATGAAGGAAAAGATGATCAAACTTCAAAAGAGTTTAAACTAACTAGAGATATGTTAGACGGTAAAACACTCAAGGCAAAAAAGATAGGAAAAGATACACAAGCTGAAATGTCATTTGGAGAGCAGGCATCATTAAAAATAGGTGCTATGCCTAAGATGTCTGGAACTTGGGAAGTTGATGAAAATGCTAATACTGCAACTATCATAATAGGAGAAATGAAAGGAGTTGTAAAATTCTTAGAAGGTCTTGATGCGGGCAATAAAGTTGATATATCTATGGGAGATAATACTTACAACTATGAAATCATTAGCGTTGAATAAGTAATACAATCAAAAAAAAGGGGGGGCAACACTCCTCTTTTTTTCTACATGTAAAAAACTAATCCGCCAGCTTTTACTTTCTATTAACTAAAAATTAACCTCATATTCATTTAAAATATATATAATTTCACAAATCAAAAAAAATTATCAATGATAAAAATTATGTCATAAAAAAGGATAAAAATTTGTCACACCCACTTTTACATGTAAAAAATGAAATCTCAAAAGTTATAGTTGGGCAAGAAGAGATGATAGATGCTTTGTTTATTGCTATGCTTTGCGATGGACATATACTTCTTGAAGGAGTTCCAGGGCTTGCTAAAACCACAACAGTAAACACTTTAGCAAACGCTATGGATTTGGAATTTAAAAGGGTTCAGTTTACGCCAGATTTACTTCCAAGCGACATTATCGGCATGGAAATATACGACCCAAAAAAAAGCGAATTTAAGATAAAACACGGACCTGTTTTTACAAACTTGCTTTTAAGCGATGAGATAAATAGAGCTCCAGCAAAGGTTCAGTCCGCACTTCTTGAAGCGATGCAAGAAAAACAAGTTACTATCGGTGAAAAAACTTTTCCACTTCCAAATCCATTTTTAGTTATGGCTACTCAAAATCCTATTGAGAGCGAGGGAGCTTACTATCTACCTGAAGCACAACTTGATAGATTTATGTTAAAGGTTTTACTTGATTATAACACCAAAGAAGAAGAGCTTCTTATCGCTCAAAGGGTCGCAAGTGGAGTATTTGGCGAAATTGAAAAAGTAATGAATATAGATGAATTAAAATCCATAAAACAAAATATCAAAGATATACATGTAGATAAAGAGGTTGAAGAATATATGGTAAATCTCATTTTTGCTTCAAGAAAACCACACGAATACGACCTTGAGGAGATCGCACCACTCATTCGCGTTGGAGCAAGTCCTCGTGGAACGATAGATCTTTTTAAAAGCGTTAAAGCCCATGCGTATTTAAGAGGAAAAGATTTTGTAAGCCCAGTGGATGTGGCTTCTATGGTAAAGCCTGTGCTTCGTCACCGTATCATTTTAAGCTATGAAGCTGAAGCAGAGGGCATAAACACAGACAAAATAATAGACAAAATTTTAGAAAAAATCCAACTTCCATAATGAAAAAAAGCACAAAAAGATTGCTCATAAAAGCAAGAAGAGATATATTTGGCGAACTTAGCGGAAACAACATCTCATCACGCAGTGGTGATGGGTTTGACTTTTATGAACTTCGCCCATATAGTTATAGGGAAGATGTAAGGCGTATTGACTGGAAAAGAAGCGCTAAAATGAATGAGCCTTATGTGAAACTTTTTCACGAAGAAAAGGAGTTACAAATCCTCATCGTTCCACTTCTTTGCGGAAGTTTAGGATTTGGCGTTAAAAAGCTTAAGCAAAGTGTAGTGGCTGAAATAGTCGCACTTTTAGGCTTTTCTGCCATTAAAAATAGCGATAGATATACTATCATTTATCAGCACGAAAACCACATCAAAGCAACACCTTTAAGTAAAAAAGAGGCAAGTTTATATGAAGTCGTAGAGTTTATAGAAGAACAAAGTTTTTTAGGCGTCAAAAGCGATACGCAAAAAATAGATGAATTTTTAAAAAAAAGATACAAAAGGCGCTCTTTAATCATCTTTATAGGAGACTTTTGGCAAATACCAAAATTTAACGCTCTTGCAAAAAGACATGAGGTACTTTGCATAAATGTTAGGGATAAGTTTGAGGAAAATCCAATAGCTTTAGGACAAATCCGACAAATAAATCCAGACAATCTTAACATATCAAATATATTTTTAGACAAATCCACCGCACAAAATTTACATGTAAAAGTAAAATCCCATGATAGCGCCCTAAACACCGCCTTTGCAAAGCAAGGCATAAGGACACAAAAGATTTATACCCATGAAAACGTTTATGGTAAGTTAAACCACTTTTTAAGGCGATAATATGGAGAAATTAGTCGATATTAAAGATTTTGTAGAGGTTAATGATAACTCAATTTATATCTTTTCAAGCCTCGTTTTTTTTGGAATTTTAATCATCTTGCTTATAGCTTGGAAAATCTTTTTATACTTTAAAAATCGCAAAAAAAGCCAATACCAAATCGCAAAAGAGGCACTTTTAAACTTAAAATTTACAGATTCAAAACTAACTTCTTATAAAGTAAGCAAATTTGCACCTTTTTTAGTTCAAAGCGAAGCACAACGTGAACTTCTTAAAAACCTTTTAGATGATCTTACTAAGTATAAATATAAAAAAATAGTTCCATCCATGAGTGACGAAGATAAAAATAAGATAAAAATGTTTTTAGAGGCATGTGATGTTTGAGTTTGAATACCCTATCGCCTTTGGGCTTATTTTACTTTTTATTTTAGGTGCAAAATACCTAAAACCAAATGAAGATGCCCTACTTTTATCAGGACTTTATAGTAAAAGCCAAAACACAAAAAGCTATCTTTGGTTTTTTAAACCACTTGCTATTATATTTTTAATTCTATCACTCTCTTCGCCCATTAGCAAAAAAGAGTTTTTTCCAAACCCACAACCTTCACATGCTATCATGTTAAGTGTTGATTTAAGTGGTTCTATGAGATATCAAATGCAAGGCGGACGAAAAATCGATATAGCAAAAGCATTAGCGAGTGAATTTGTAAAAACAAGAAAACATGATCACGTTGGAGCAGTAGCGTTTGGAAGTTTTGCCTATGTTGCATCACCACTTACATACGATACAAAAGCTGTTAGCGAGATAATAAAACGTTTTCATTTAGGGCTTGCTGGCGAATACACCGCCCTTTATGATGGACTTTTTATGTCAATTAGAATGCTTAAAAAAACAAAGGCAAAAGAGAAAATCATCATACTTTTAACAGACGGTGAAGATAGAGGCAGCCATATACCTTTAGATGTTCTTGAAAATGCCATAAAAAAAGATAAGGTAAAAATATACACTATCGGTATCGGAAATCCAAACGATTATAACGGACGAGTTTTAAAAACCATCGCACAAATAAGTGGCGGAAAATTTTACCAAGCTATCAGCAAAGATGCCTTGGAAAATGTCTATAAACAGATAAATACCCTTGAAAAAACTAAGCTTGAAAAGAAAAAAATCGTACAAAAATTTTATTATTACCAATATCCACTATTTTTATCATTTATCTTTTTTATACTCTTTTTATACTTTAAAACAAAAAAAGGAAAAATATGAACTTTATAAATCCGCTTTTTTTATATCTTTTGCTTCCACCTCTTGCGATATTTGCCTACTTTATCTTAAAAGGTAGGGCAAACCTTGAGAGCTTTTTTTCAAAAGAGGTTTTAGATAAAATTCTTATAAAGGGCGATAAACTAGGAAGCAGGGGCAGACATGTTTTTCTTTTTGTTGCACTTTTTCTTTTTGTGTTGGCTCTCGCTCGTCCTATTAGCAATCAAAGTGAAGTTGAAATTAAAGAAACTTCTAAAAATCTAGTAATCGCTATCGATATATCTCGCTCCATGACAGTAGATGATATATATCCAAATCGATTAGAATTTGTAAAAAATCGCTTAAAATGGTTTATAAATCATATGAGCCAAACAAATATAGGCATCATCGCTTTTGCAAAAGATGCCTTTTTAGTCTCACCCGTAACAAGCGATAAAAGAAGTTTAGAATTTTTACTCGATGGATTAAGTTTTGACATAGTTTCACGCCAAGGAACAAATATCACAAACGCACTCATTCAAATCGATAAAATGTTTCCAAAAAATGGCATAAAAGATGTTTTTTTGATAAGTGACGGCGGAGAAAATAACGATATACAAAAAGCTATAAAAGAGGCAACAAAAGATAACTTACATGTAAGCGTTATGGTTGTTGGAAGCAAAAAAGGAGGCACTATAAAAACCGAAAATGGACTTTTAAAAGATAAAAATGGAAACATAGTTATCTCAAAAAGAAATGATAATTTGCTTGAACTAAGCGAAAAAACTGGTGGCGTTTATATAAAAGAGTTTGGGCAAGGCGGAGGGGTTGAGCTTTTGAAAAAATCCTTACAAGCAAAGAAAAATGATAAAAACAAAACAACTATAAAAACTCAAAAAGAGTGGTTTATGTTGCCTTTGATTTTAGGGTTTTTGTGTGTATTTGTCTCTTTACATGGACTTCCAAAAATGAGATTTTTAACGTTTGTATTTCCACTTTTATTTACCTTACCATCACATGCACATGCAGGAGTGTTTGATTTTATGAAATTAAAAGATATAGATAATGCTTTAGAAAAAAAAGAGTATCAAAAGGCGATAGATGGCTACAATTCGTTAGAGCAAACACCGCAAATATCATACAATAAAGCCAATGCTTACTATAAAATGAAAAAATATGATGAAGCTTTGAAAGAGTATGAAAAGGTAAAAACGAAAGATAAAAATCTCCAGATAAAAACGCATTTTAACAAAGGGAACACTTACGCACAAAAAAAGGAGTTTAAAAAAGCACTTAGCGAATATGAAAAAGCTAAAAAGCTGGCTCCTAAAGATAAAGATATAGATAAAAATATTGAGTATGTTAAAAAACAGATGAAGAAAAAAGAGCAGAAAAAAAATAATCAAAACGATAAAAATAAAAAGGACAATAAGAAAAACCAGCAAAAAAAAGATAACAAACAAAATCAACAAAATAAACAGCAAAACAACAAAAATGAGCAAAAACAATCACAACAAAATAAACAAAAAGATGCTCAAAATGACAAACAAAAAAAAGATAAAAACCAAAAAAATCAAGCAAAAAAAGATAAAAACCAAAGCAAAGCCCAACAAGGGGCAAAAGCAAAAAAAGAAGATGACAAAGAGGGTAAAAAATGGGAAAAAATTCTTTTACAAATGAATCCAAAAACAAACCCTGTAAAGTTGGGACAAAGCAAAAATGAAGGAGATGAAAATGAGATTACTTGGTAAACTTGGAATACTTTTTTTACTTTTAACATCGCTTTATTCAGCCAAACTTAGAGTATCAAATACACAAATAGCAGCAGGAGAGAGCGTAACTTTTGAAATAAGTGCCGAAGGGAAAGATATAGAATTTCCTGATATTTCAGACATAGGAGGGTATGAAGTAAGACAAGCTGGAAGTAGCATGAAAACTGCAAATATAAATGGAAAAATAACACTGCAAAAAAGCCAAAGTTACACTTTTGAGCCATTAAAAAGTGTAACCATACCGCCATTTACAGTGAAAATTGACGGCAGATATACACAAACAAAAGAGCAAAAGATAAAAATAGTCTCACAAGAAGAGATAAACAAGCATCAACCTTATAAGCTTAGTTTACATGTAAGCGAAAAAAATCCTTATGTTGGTCAGATGATAAAACTTGATGTTATTTTAAAACTAAACGAAAGACTTCCTGTTGCAAAACTTGGTGGACTAGAAATAAAAGGCATAAAAAATTTTGAAGAAAATGGCAAACCAGCCCAAACACAAAGAAATGAAAATGGGTATAATATCATCAAACTATCATCTTTTATAACTCCAACAAATGAGGGAAATCTAACATTGCAAGGCGCTATAAAACTTTGGTTTCGTTCACCAAATCAAGACCCATTTGCTAGTTTTTTTAACGAATACAACTACCAACTTGCCCGCTCCATCCCTTTACATGTAGATGTAAAACCCTTGCCAAATGGAGCCAAAGTTGCGGGTGATTTTAATATTGAGGTCATAGCAGATAAACACAAAGTTGAAGCTGGAAGACCAGTAAACATAGTAGTAAAAGTTCAAGGAAATGGAACTTTGCAAGAGCTTGAAAGCTTAAAACCAAACATACAAGATGTGGTTATATATGAAGATAAACCAAAGATAAGCTCAAACGTTTATAATGGGATAATGCAAAGCAAATGGACGCAAAAAATGGCACTGATTGGATCACATGATTTTACCATTCCTCCTTTTTCACTTACGTTTTTTGACAGTAAAACAAAGCAAATAAAAACCATAAAAACCCAACCCATAAAGATAAACGTAAAAGGCGAGGTGCAAAAAAGCATAGCTACTGATAAGAGCGAGATAATAACCCCCATAAAAGAGAAAATCATCATAAAAAAAGTTGGGACAAATCCCCTTTACATGTATGTCACATTTTTTGCAGGTTTAATGTTGGGATTTATCATTGCAAAGCTAGATTTTAAGAGATTTTTACCACAAAAAGTTAAAATTTTTAAAAACGATAAAGAGCTTTTAAAAGAGATGTTGGCTTTAAAAGGAAAGGATAAAACACTAGATAATTACATAGAAAAACTTGAACAAAATATATACGAAAACCAAAAACATAAAATCAATAAAAAAGAGATAAACTCACTCATTAAAACATTAAAATCTTAATATATAAGCCCCTTTGTAGAAAAGCGAGGGGCTTAAAATCATTTGCTTTTAAAAAATTAAAAATCATTAAAGCCTATTATAACCCCAAAAATGATAAAATAAAATAATTTTGGATAAATATAAAGGACAGATAGTAATGGATGACAAAAAGAAAAAAGCCCTAGAACTAACTATGAAACAAATCGATAAAGCCTTTGGAAAAGGGGCTATTGTACGTTTAGGAGATAAAGAGATAGAGCCGATAGACTCCATAAGCACAGGTTCGCTTGGACTTGATATCGCACTTGGTATCGGCGGAGTTCCAAAAGGGCGTATCATAGAAGTTTATGGACCTGAAAGTTCGGGAAAAACCACACTGGCTTTGCAAATAACCGCTCAAGCACAAAAAAATGGCGGAGTATGTGCATTTGTGGATGCTGAGCATGCACTTGATGTGCACTTGATGTAAAATATGCTAAAAATTTAGGCGTTGATGTGGACAATCTTCTTGTAAGCCAACCTGATTTTGGAGAACAAGCTTTAGACATAGTCGAAACCCTTGCGAGAAGTGGAGCGGTTGATTTGATAGTTGTAGATTCAGTCGCGGCACTTACACCAAAAAGTGAGATAGAAGGTGATATGGGCGATCAACATGTAGGTCTTCAAGCAAGACTTATGAGTCAAGCTTTGAGAAAACTTACAGGCGTACTTCACAAGATGAATACAACTGTCATTTTTATCAACCAAATCCGTATGAAAATAGGTATGATGGGATATGGCTCGCCTGAAACCACAAGTGGCGGAAATGCATTAAAATTTTACGCATCTGTTAGAATTGATGTAAGACGAATTGCCACATTAAAACAGCAAGAGACACAAATAGGAAATAGAACGAGAGCTAAAGTTATCAAAAACAAAGTTGCACCTCCATTTCGTCAAGCGGAATTTGACATCATGTTTGGAGAAGGCATCAGTAAAGAGGGCGAACTTATAGACTATGGCGTAAAACTTGAAATAGTTGATAAAAGCGGAGCATGGTTTAGTTATGGAGCATCAAAGATAGGGCAAGGAAAAGAAAATGCAAAAGTTTTTCTAAAAGAAAACCCCGATATTGCCCAAGAAATAGAGGAAAAAATCAAAGAAGCAATGGGGCTAAATGATAGCCTTATGGTAATGGACGATGAAGATCTAAAAGAGGAGAAATAATGGTTTACATAGATGATATTTTTGCAGATGAGGTGTTAGATAGCAGGGGAAATCCAACGGTAAGAGCGAACGTAATACTAAGCGATGGAGTAAGTGCAAGTGCTATCGTTCCAAGTGGAGCAAGCACAGGAAAAAAAGAGGCACTTGAACTTCGTGACGGAAACAAAAGCAGATACTTAGG
>PDWI01009633.1_pt1 | contig 11031 bp, 4 predicted proteins | sample 1430891 | NCBI WGS metagenome assembly PDWI01 (sample SAMN01162508, study PRJNA174530) | Oral metagenome, whole genome shotgun sequencing project. | biome: Marine environment; feature: Marine mammal; material: Swab sample of the gingival sulcus; isolation source: swab sample of gingival sulcus... | reverse complement strand
CGCACCTTTCTTAATTTGAGTAAGCATAATTTTCACTTCGGCTATTGCTAATATTACGAAAACTACCAAGAATAGGAAGAACGTAATTTGTACATTCGTGGCATCAAGATGCGAAACGGCTGCGATACTTGGCATTAGGTTTTGAATTACCCAAGGCTGACGACCAACTTCGGCTACTACCCAACCTGCTTCGGAGGCTACATATGCCAATGGAATTGTCCAAAGTGCCAATAATAACATCCATTTTTTGTTCTCAATCGTATCTTTCATTATGAAAAACAATACAAGAGCAAACAACAATACGAAATATCCACCTAATGCAACCATAATGTGGAATGAGTAGAAACTCAATTTCACATGAGGCACTAATAAATTGATGTCTTTACCAAAATAATATCCATATCCGAAACAGTAGAAATTATCTTTGAATATTTTAAGCTGTTTGTCGGCTTCTTCCGTATTTCCGGCTTTTTTGGCAATTTTGTATGCAGCAAGTGCATCTATCGACATTTTACCTTTCTTAATTTTTTCTCTAAACGACTCCACTCCTTTTGCTTCGTTGCCATCTACCAAATCTTTGATACCGGGAACAAATGCGTTGAAATCGCCAGTAGCCAAAAATGAAAGCATGCTTGGAAGTGCAATTTCCATTTTAACATCTACTTTTTCAAGGTCGCCGTCTTTGCCATCGTTCACTGGCACACCAAATGCAAGAAGTGGTGCATTTTCAGTACCTTCGTACAAACCTTCCATTGCGGCAAGCTTCATAGGCTGATATTTAGCTACTACCATTGCCGACTCGTGTCCGGTAAATATTACGTAGAATATTGATAAAATACCAAATACGCCGCCAACAATCATACTACGTTTTGCAAGTAAAACATCGCGTTTTTTCATTATAAACCAAGCACTTACACCTATAATAAATATTGATGACAATACATAAGCTGAGGTAATTGTGTGTGTAAATTTGTTTATTGCAACAGGTGAGAATAATACTTCCCAGAAGTTAAGCATCTCATTACGAGCTGTATCGGGGTTAAATTTCATTCCACCCGGATATTGCATCCAACCGTTGGCTACCAATATCCAAAGTGCCGAAAGGTTTGACCCTACTGCTACCAACCATGTAGATAAAAGGTGGAATTTTTTGCTGACTTTTTCCCAGCCAAAAAACATAACTGCAATAAAAACCGACTCCATAAAGAACGCCATAATACCCTCAATGGCTAATGGTGCCCCAAAAATATCGCCTACGAACCAAGAATAGTTAGACCAGTTGGTTCCGAATTCAAACTCAAGAATTATACCTGTGGCAACTCCAATGGCAAAGTTAATACCAAAAACGGTTGTCCAAAACTTTGTAATTCTTTTCCATTCTAAATCGCCTGTTTTTACGTAAATTGTCTCCATAATAGCGATAATAAACGTAATTCCAAGTGTTAGAGGTACGAATAGCCAATGAAACATGGCTGTTAGTGCAAACTGAGCTCTCGACCAGTCCACCAAAGCAAAATCTATTACTTCCATAAATTAAGTTTAGTTTATTAATAATGTACATATAAATAAATTGGCAAAAAACTATGCCCTATTTCTATATTCAAAAAATCAAGAAACTGAAAATAAAAACAATGTTATTTCTTGTTATTTCCCGATTGAGTTGTATCTTTCGAAATTGTTGTTAGTTGCTTCAGCACATATTCGCTTCGTTCTTTATCGGTGTCGAAGTTGGTTTTTAAAAAATTAGGAAAAAAGAACAGTTTTAATACAGCAAACATTACAAACAGTTTTATAAATATGATGAGCCAAAGTTTTTTGCCTACTTTCATATTTCTGAAACCATCGTAGTAAAATTTGAAGACTTTCTTTAAAAGACCCATATATCTTTTATTTTAATTAATGCACAAATGTAGATATTTTTTAGTAAAAATTAAAACCAACACCTTTATTTTGTATAATGCTAAATTAGTGTGATTTCATATATTATTGTTTATTAGGTTATTATATTGTTATTTGTAATTATTCTAAATTGCAAACAATAATGAATATTTTGAGGCTGGTAATTGATGTGTTATAACAAACAATACGCCGTTAAATTAAGAATGAAAAATGAATAACCAGAAGCTAAAATATTAATAATCAAAGATTTACACAAACCCCTTATTGTTTTATCAAAATCTGATTATCAATTCATTATAAAAAATTAACGAACTATCGAAGTAGTAAAATAAAAGAAATTTTTATAACTTTGTGCTAATAATTAAAAGTTAAAAATTAAGAATTAAGAAGGATTTTACCACTTAGTTCAATTAGCAGTTAGTAACGAGCAATTAACAATTATCATACATTACATTTAACACACAACGGAATGATTAATAGGTGATGCTTCGCCATCACTTATCACTTATCACTTATCACTTTAAAAATATAAAAAGATGAAACACACATTACTATTATTTGCCGTAGTTTTATTATTTTCATGTTCAAATAATAAAACAGTGAAGATTGTTGAAAATAAAAAATCTGATTATAAGATATTTATTAGCAACAACAATAACGAAATGATGAAACCTGCTCGAATTTTGCAGGATTATATCCAGAAAATTACCGATGTAAAGTTAGCAATTTGCCATAGCAAAGAAAAAGATGCGAAACTAATAGAGCTAAAAATCGAAACTAAGAAATCGAAAGCCGATTATGTGGCTTATGGAATGTCAAGAAATAATATTTATATCGCAGCGAATAATCCAACATACTTAGTTTATGCAGTTTATGAGTTTTTAGAACGAGAATTAAACTGCCATTTTTATACTCCCGATTACGAAACAGTGCCAAAATCTGCTAATTTAGAGGTAAAAAAGAAATTAAAATATAAATATAAGCCCAACATACAGATAAGAACGGTAAATTCACGTCTGTTTTACAATAATTATGAGTTTGCCGATAAACTAAAAGTAACATATTCAGCCTTTCCTTTTTATGTAAATGGCGCGGGTGTGCATACTTTTAATAAATTTGTGCCTGCCGATAAATATTTTGAAAAACACCCCGAATATTTTTCATTAGTAAACGGAAAACGACAAACTACGCAGCTGTGTTTGAGCAATCCCGAAGTGTATGATATTGTGTTGAAAGCGGTAGAAAAAAGTTTTAATGAGCAACCTGCGGCTAAGGTAATATCTGTTAGCCAAAATGATAACACACAATATTGTAGATGTAAGCAATGTGCTGCCATCGACAAGGAAGAGGGCTCTCCATCGGGAACTATGATAAGATTTGTAAACAAAATAGCCAAGAATTTCCCCGCCAAAACCATTTCTACATTGGCATATCAATATACACGAAAAGCCTGCAAAACCAAGCCTGCAAAAAATGTGTTGATAACATTGTGTTCTATCGAGTGCAACCGAAGCGCGCCCATTGAAGAGAAGTGTAAAGACTTTGCCAACGACCTAAAAGAGTGGAAAAAACTTACCAAAAATATTAGAATTTGGGATTATACCACTCAGTTTACCAATTTCTTAGCTCCTTTTCCCAATATTCACACCATTGCACCCAATATTCGCTTATTTGCAAACAATCATGCAAAATGGGTATTCGAGCAACACAGTAACAATCCGAGCGATTTATTCGAACTTCGCTCCTATTTGCTTGCGCGATTGATGTGGAATCCCGACTTAAAGACACAGGATTTAATTTCGGAGTTTTGCAATGCCTATTATGAAGATGCAAGCGATGATATTCAAAAATACATATCATTGATGACCAAAAATTTGCAAAATGACAAGGACTTTTTCTTGTTTCTTTATGGTGGACCGGCTCAGGCATTCCATTCGTTTTTAAGTGTAGAAAATTTAGACGAATATAATAAGATATTTGATAGTGCCGAAGATAAAGTAAAAAACAACAGAACGCTTTTGAAACGGGTAAAAATGGCTCGATTGGGTTTAAATTTTGTAAATTTGGAAGCATGTAGAGCGCGTTTATCCGACAAATATAGCCTTAGCAATTCAGAATTTGTAAACAGGGAATTTGATAGTTTCGTGAAGACTTGCAAACGCGAAAATGTGAAATGGTTAAACGAGTCGGGCTTTTCATTATCGAATTATATCGACTTATATAAGAAAAATTTGGAACGTTCGCAAACCAATAATCATGCGCTAAAAGCCAAAGTGAAATTATTAAGCAAAGCGAAGAAATATGCAAACGAAAATCCGCAAGCACTAACCGATGGAGCATTGGGCGGAAGCAGTTTTTATGCCAATTGGCTCGGTTTTGAGGGCAACGATATGATAGCAATTGTTGATTTAGGCAAAGAAGTTGAGTTGAAAAATATTTCGGTAAATTTTCTACAAGTTATTAATCATTTGGTGTTTCTTCCCACCTCTGTTGATTTCTATATTTCTAATAATGAGACTGATTTTGTGGAAATTGCAAGCCTAGAAAATCCTAAACCTCTGACCCAAACAAGTAAAAACAACGATATGCAAATATTTTCGATAGATGGTTCGGATAAAAAAGCGCGATTTATAAAAATTCATGCCCACAATATGAAAACTCCACCTCATTGGCATCATGGAACAGGTCTTAAATCGTGGATTTTTGCCGATGAAATAATCGTGGAATAAAATTAAGAATTAAAAGTTAAAAATTAAAAAGTGAGATATAATTAGACATCACTTGTTTCATTTTTCATTCTTAATTTTTCATTCTTAATTAATCAAAATTACTAACAAAGTTGCGATGTTAAAAAAACGTTTTTTGATATTATGTTGTGTGTTGATTTGTGCAGAAGTTTTATCTTTTTCGCAGCAAAGCGATAGTTTGTGGAAACAGAATAATGTGGAACTTCTCACGCTCAACGACACTGCATTGCTTTTCAGACACGACACCATAAACGAATTATGGCTGAAAGACGTGCGGGCTACACAATGGAAATTGAACGAACAAACATATATTTACACCTATGATAACAACAAGTTGCGAATTTGGAAACAAAAGGACAATTTGAGTTTGTGGTTTTATGCAAAACGTATTAACGATTGGCAAGTTTATGATAATATTATTGCGCATAAAAATAGAATAAACGACACAATTAGTTACATAAATATTGACGATACAACAGCAATTTTAAGTGTAAAAAATGTTAAATCAATAGTTTACAAGCATAAAAACGTTTTTTTATGGAACAATAAAATTCACAAGAATAATTACACAATTAACGACAGTGTTAATTTACAGGTGATAAACGACACGGTATTTTTGTGGAAATATTCAAACTTGGCAAAATTGTGGCATCTCAACACTCGACACAGCTATTGGCAAGTTACAAAATCTACGAAAGTTTGGACAATTGACGAATTAACCGAATTTTGGAAAGCAGGCAGCAATTTCAAACTATGGCGCAAAAAATCGCCTTTTGACCAATGGCTGAAAGACGATTCTATTCGGGCTAAACCTTTGGATTCTTTGTCGAAATTATATTGGAATGTTAGCGATACCCGATTAGTTTTCACCGATAGAGACAGTGTGCAAATTTGGGAATTTCAAGAGGACAAACCTTTATGGACTTTTAAAGACTCCTTGTACTTATGGACAATTATTTTACCCAAAATTGACACCACACAATCTGACACAATAGCGGAAGAGCTTGTGCGGGAGGTTAAGCGAGCAGAATTATTGCAAATGAATAGGGCGGTTAAGCTGTGGCAAATAAATGATAGTGTAACCTTTTTTATGTCAGATACTTGTAACGAAATTTTGCATATTAGTAAAAATGCTAAATTGTGGAAATTGAACGACACCAGTTTGATATGGAATATTAACGATAAGCGTAAATTAAGCTATATTTCGCGCAAATTATTATTGTGGAAATACAACGACAGCAGTTTAGTGTGGGAAATTGATAGTGGTTTAAATTTGCATGTAAATACTAAATTCACTACATTTAAAATTGACAGTGCTACGCGTTTTACCATCATTGACGACACCACTAAAATTTGGCAAATAAACGAACCAACTAAGGTTTCTACCTTGCAAAATGTGAGTAATTATTTAACACTAAACGATACTATTGAAATTTGGGAGCCTAACGATTCTACCAAACTTTTTATAAATAAATATGAGGAAAGCGGCAATATTTGGTCGCTAAATAGGCGGGTTAATATTCTGAACATCAACGATTCTACCAAAATTTGGCAAATAAATAAAGATGTGCGCTTGTCGATAATAAATGGCAGACTACGCATTTGGCAACAGGGGCGTGGCGACCCTTATCTATCGTGGAAAGAGTCGAAAGGCTTTGAGCGCGATATTATAAAGGATTCGATTATTCTTTGGCACATAAATAAGCATACTGTAATTTGGGAAACTCATCATGAAATACAGGTTTGGAATAAGGATAATACACAAGAGCTTTACAGATTAAACGATACGAGTTTGGTGTGGACTTATCCGAAAATTGTTGTAGCTAAAAAGCCTAAAAAAATATCTTATTGGAAGTTTTCCGGCTACGGAAAGATTGATTTAGCTCAAATTTGGGCAGACCAGTGGGCAAAAGGTGCTCAAAATAATATTACGGGCTTGTCGATAATCTCTTTACATGCCAATTATAAGAAAAAGAAAGTGTATTGGGATTCTGATATTGCTTATCATTATGGTTTTATAAAGGCTGGGGACGAACCGCTGCGAAAAAATGAGGATAAAGTGAAAATAAACAGTATTTTTAACTTTTATGCTGCAAAAAAGTTGTATTACAGCTTTTCGCTAAGTACTCAAACACAGTTTTTTAAGGGATATAAATACACTAAGGATACTGCAATTGTTGTATCGGATTGGGCTGCACCGCTCTACAACACGCTTGCTATTGGCATGAATTATTATCCCGTGAAACAATTATCAGTTTTTTTTTCTCCGCTTACCAACCGAACTACTTACGTGAAAGATACTTCGGTAATTGACCCTACTTATTACGGTATTGACAATGATAAAAACGTAAAAAATGAACCGGGAATTATTTTAAAATCGCAATTACAATGGGATATATCTAAAAACATTAATGTTACGAGCAAATTAGATATATTTTCAACTTATAAAGACATTAAAACTCAAAGTATTGAGTGGGAAACGAGTTTTACCTTTAAGTTTAATAATTTTATTAGCACCCGACTGAATGCTAACCTCATCTACGACCCCGACATTCACCTAAAAGATGATTACGGAAATGAATATATCCCCGTGCAATTTAAAGAAGTTATTAGTATTGGCTTTTTTTATCAAATATAAAAATCCCCCGACAACAATGCGTCGAGGGATTTTTTCATAAATTCATTAAACGTTAATTAAAATTTAACACCAATGGTTACTTTATAATTACGTCCCATTCCGGGGATAACTTGATTTCCTCCGTATATTGCACCTGAATAATAATCTTCATTAGCAAGATTGTTTATTGCAAATTTCAAGAATACCTTATCAAAAGAATATCCTAAGTTAGCATCTAAAATAGTATAAGCACCTAATTTTTGACTGTTTTGAGCATTCATGTATTTTTCACCCACATATTCAGCACCAAAACCAATATTGAAATTCTTAGCAAAACCGCTTCCAACTTTGTAATATGCCCAACCAAAAACTCTACTGCTTGGCACGCCTCTTAGCAAATTACCTTTTTTTGCGCTTTTTGCATAGTCGTTGTTTGAAAACTCTTCGTATTTTGCAATTGTTTTTTCAAAACCTGTTATTATTTTCAATCCTTCTACTGGTGTCATAATAGCCTCAAAATCAAATCCTTTTGAAGAAACAACACCAACTTGTCCGTAAATATTCTTTTTGTCCTCACTTCCTAAATATTGAACAATGTTTTTCTTAACAATATAGAATGCGCTACTGTTAAACTCAATTTTTGAGTTGTGAGCAAACTTTACACCACCCTCTAATTGATATCCGCTTTCTGGGTCTAAGAATGGTTTATCTTTATCAGGCTTAAATTCTTTTCCGTCTTTGTCATAATAAATATTGTTGATAGAATAAGAACGTCTGTTAGGCTTGAAATAATTAGCATAAGAACCATAAATAGAAAGCGATTTGGTTGGTTGATACACCAATCCGGCTCTGTATGTAAGTGCTAATCTGTTTTGAGTAAGCGTTTCGCCCTCCTTATATTTTTCAGTACCGTTTCTCACCAACGAAGTTTTGTAATCCATGCTGTATAAATCGGCTCTAATACCTAACAATGCTTTAATTTTAGGCGAAATATCAATAAGGTCTTGTAAATACAAACTGTTTATCATCTCATTATATATTGAAGCTCTTGAAAATTTAGTTTGCAAATCACCTTGATTCAATATAGGATTAATAAATGATACTTTTGCAAAAAGACCGGCACCTTTCACGTCTCCGTTTTTAAAGTCGTAACCTTTAAAAGTAGTTCTGTCAATATACGACATGTAATATCCTGCAAGCATTTTATGAATTATGCTTCCTGTTTCCAATTGAAAATTGTAATCAAGATAATGTTGATATGTGTTGGTGTGATGAGAGAATTTGAATGGGAAAGTTCTTTGCAAAGAATCAGTACAAATATATTTCTTGGTGTCGCCTTTCATGAAATATTTATTATAAATAGGTTCTTTGCTTGTAAGATAAGAAAGCTCTTCGGTAGAAAAATAATCTATAATATCGTGTGCATAAGATGCTTGGAATTGTAATCTTGAATTTCCTGAAAATCTGTGAGAATATTTGGCTGAAATATTATAATTTTCGTGATTTAAGAAATCGTCAGGGTGATTATATCGTTGCTCTCGGTCGTATCCTTTCGGGTGGTCGCCACGGTGATAAACCAAACTGTTTGTTTTTGCATCAAATACATCATTTTTCAAGGTTGGAATACCTGATTCTGTTGCATAAAAATCGTCATTAGCACCAAAAGATAATGAAATTTTGTCTTTATCAGAAATTTTATAATCAGTTCTAAAATAACCGTTCATTGTTTTAACGGCATTATCACGCCAACCGTCAGTATTTGTCATTCCAATATCAAATCTATATCCTAATTTTGAACCTAATGGTCCGCCCGCTCCTACGGTTACTTCTTTGTTGTTCCAACTTCCGTAGCTTGCTGCAAAATCAGCTGCAAATTCTTTGTTGGGCTTCTTGCGTACAATATTTAAAATACCACCAACTGCCGAGTGTCCGTATAAAACAGCAGCAGGACCTTTCAAATACTCAACTCGTTCTACGGCAGCAAGCGATGTTACCGGCGCACTGTTCGAAAAGTTCATACGCTCGTCTCTTGCTCCATCAACCATAATTACAGGACCGCCAAAACCTCTAAGTTTAAATGTCTGGAAACCACCGTAATTAACACTTGGATTTATACCTGTTGAATATCTCATAGCCTCGTTGATGCTTGAAATCTGACGCTGCTCTATCAATTCTTTATTAACTGATGATGTTGTAACAGGAATGTCCTCGATAGGAGCAAGTATTTTCAAAGACTCCTCCGTTGGGTGCAATCTGTTTGCCATGATAAGTGTTTCGTCAAGCTCTTCCGACTTATCGGCAAGCGTAACATTAACCGGACTCATGCCTTTTTCAACCTTAATTTTCACAATTGTAGCCTGATAGCCAACAAATGAGACTTTAAGTTTATATTCTCCCTGAGCTACATTGTTGATTTTAAAACTACCATCAGTATCTGATAATGTACCGATATTGGTGCCTTTAATTACGATATTAGCACCCGGCAAAGCCTCGCCTTGCTCATCTTTCACCGAGCCTAAAACTGTCACATTGTTTTGCGCAAAAGCTGTGCTGAATGTGAACAACACAGCCATTAATAGTAAAGAAAACTTCTGCATAAATTAAATAATTTTAAATTAAACTTTTAATTAGGTTAAATTGCGAGGGATATAATGGAATGTGCGCAAGCTAAAAGTTTTTATTGAAATAAATATTATAGTATGCACATATAAATATAATTACAATATACACATACGCAAATACTTAATCGCAAAAACTTGCAATGCGACACAAAATACTGTATGAAATTATGAATATAGGATAAATAATATTCGACAGCACCATTGCTTTTAATCCCGAAAGCAATTTTACAAATTATGTTTCTTGGCAGGTTTCCTGACTTGTTTCATTTTCTCAGCCTTCCCATTCTGTGCGCAGAAAAGTGGCATTGTGGTAAGAAAATATATCGAAACTTACAGTAGCGGGTACTGTTTCGGATTTTCACCGAATTCCCTATTATATCGCCTTGCCTGATGGCAAAACAATCACCAAAAACGCGGCAAAGGTAAACATGTATTTTATACCTGCAAAAAAAATATTATTTCTCTGTGGAAAATTTAAAACTAAAACATTAATAATCAGCAATTTAGATAGACAACACATCACTTTTCAAGGTGAATAAAGAATGAAAAGTTAAAAATTAAGAATAATTTTACGCGTTCTTTTTTTTATAAAATAATCAAACATAATTTCTACTAATTGTTAATTGCTCATTCCTCATTGCTAATTGAACAAAGTGTTGTTTGATTAATTTGCTGCATAAATCTTTCCCGGCAAGCTAACAACAGCACCTTTAAATTCTAACGCCAATAAAATACTTGAGGTTTTACTCATTGGCAATTTAGCTTCAATACTTATTATGTCAATTGGCGTGTTTCCATTCTCTTTTAGAATGTTCACTATCAATTCTTCGTCTTTGCTTAGTTCTATAAATAGCTGTCGTTGAACGCATTGTTTTTTCTCTGCAATTTCCCAACCCATAATATATTCAACATCTTTAAAGCTCTCAATTAGTGCAGCTTGGTTGGTTTTTATCAGATAATTGCAGCCTTGCGAATATTTGTCGTTCACGCGTCCGGGAAATGCAAACACGTCTTTGTTGTAGTCGTTGGCAATTTTGGCAGTAATCAACGAGCCGCCTTTGTTTGCCGATTCTACCACTATGGTTGCGTCTGCCATTCCGGCTATTATGCGGTTGCGCCTTACAAAATTTGAGGGTTCTAATTTGGT
>PDWI01009632.1_pt1 | contig 11032 bp, 8 predicted proteins | sample 1430891 | NCBI WGS metagenome assembly PDWI01 (sample SAMN01162508, study PRJNA174530) | Oral metagenome, whole genome shotgun sequencing project. | biome: Marine environment; feature: Marine mammal; material: Swab sample of the gingival sulcus; isolation source: swab sample of gingival sulcus... | reverse complement strand
TTAACCATAATTTGTAAAGTATATTTATCCAACTCAACGCTTTCTGGCATTTTAGCAATCGGTTTTATTTTATACTCAACTTTTGGATTATCAGAATTCTCTTGATCAACTTCCTGTGATAATTCAAATAATTGATTATCAGCCGCATTGTTCGGACATTTAAGCATAGTTTTAGACTTCAAATCAGCACAACTATAAATATAAATTTGACCACGTTTTTCGTCATAATAAGATTTTTGACGATAAATCGAAGCAATTTTTTGCGACAATTTTTGATTTTTTTTAAGCAAATTTTGAAATTTTTCCAAATAAGGCTCAGGATTTTGATCTGGAGTTTGTATCCTCAAATCAGCCGTAATCATTTTGGGCGAAGACAACTGATAATTAGCACTATTAAATAATAATTGTCCCTTAAATTTGTGCTCAACTGTCTTTTGTGCCACCGCCAAACCAGTTACAAAAAAGCTACCCACAAACAATGCCAAAACAATTCCGTTAACGCTATGACTCAATGGTTTGGCAAAAATTTTAAGTCGTTTTGACGCCATCAAACTAGCTGGTTTTTTGGCTAGTTTAGTCATCAGTAGACTAATCAAATAAGTTAAGAATGAGCTGATTAACAACAAACCAATCATCGACATTACAAAGACAATCATTGCGCCATAAATGAATAAGTTAGTCGAATCAACACCTTGTTTCATTACCCATTCATTGCCGCCTTTATAAACAATATAACCAAAATAAGCTACTGGAATTAAACTTGGTAAAATTCGCCACCAACCTGGTTTTTTGGGCATTTGTTGGTGTTTAATCGTACCGAGCGGCGAAGTTTTTGCCTTGCGAATCGCTAAGAAATTAACTATCATAATCATTAACAAAATTACGCCAAAAACCGCACCAATCATTGACCAAGGCAAAACCAAATCAGATTCATAAAATCGTGGAAACATGGCGATTTGACTTTTGACCAAAAATTGATCATGTAAAACTCTATAAAACAATGAACCGACCGCCAGACCAATCAATCCACCAACTAAAGTTTCAGCCAAATTAATTCGATTGATTTGACGTTTGCTTGTTCCCAGTAAACTTAATGCTGAATAACGCTCTTGACGTTGTAAAATTCCAATTCGAGTACCAGAAATAATCAACATAAATAGCGGAAAACTAATTCCCAATCCCGCCAAAGTCATCATCGTAAAAATAATAGTATAAAGCGGACCCTTGTCATTTTTAAAACTCTTGTTTGTTTCATCAAGTCGTTCCTGATCAAACCAATGATACGTACCTTGTTCCAAATTCTTTGATTTAATTTGACTAATCGCCCACAATTCATCAGGCGATTGACTCAAACCGTGAGTATCGATAATTTTTAGCTCAAAATCTTTAAATCGTTCAGCCAAAACCTTTTCTTTTTTAATCAAATCAAACAAACTTTGCGAAACTAATAATTGGTTCTGCTTTGGATAGGCTTTTAAACCCGGATAATCAGGACTTTTATCAGTCAACTTAGCAACTTGCAAGTGATGAATATTTGGCAATTTAAAAGTCGAACCATCAATAGCATGTTGCAGATAAGCTGTCGCATCTGGTTTGTTTTTAGCTAAATAATCCTTTTTTGATAAACGATTAGTTGTTAAACGATAACTAACACCATTTTTGTAAACCCCCTTTGACAAAGCTTGACCAATCGCCAAACAAGCCAACAAAATCATCACTGCCAAACTGGTGGCAAAAATTGTTACCAAATAACGAAACCAACCTTGCTTGTTGGTACGTTTAAGGAATAATAGACTAAGCATCGATCTGATCTCCCACTACAACACCATCACGAACCGTAATTTCACGATCGGCATAAGCGGCAATATTTGGTTCATGGGTAATCACAATTAGAGTTACTCCTGTTTGTTTGACTGTGTCTATAAATAGTGTCATAATTTTTTCGGATGCTAATGAGTCGAGACTACCGGTTGGCTCATCTGCAAACAATATTTCTGGCTCACCAACCATTGCTCGAGCAATAGCCACTCGTTGAGCTTGCCCTCCTGAAAGCTGACCCGGTAATTTGCCTGCTAAGTCACTAGCCTCAACTTTCTCTAGCCACTTCTTGGCTTTGTCATAAGCTATTTTCTTTGACTTACCTCTGATAATTAGTGGTAAAGCGACATTATCAAGAGCGGTTAATTCAGGTACTAACTGACTAAACTGAAAGACGAAACCGAACTTGTCTCGTCGTAATTTATTGCGTTTTTTGTCACCCATTTTAACAATGTCTTGACCGTTAAACACAACTTGTCCGCTATCGGCTTTTAGGATTCCGGCCATGCAATGTAGTAAGGTCGATTTACCAGATCCGCTCGGACCCATCACTGCTACTGCTTCGCCTTTTTTGACTCGAAAATCAGCTCCTCGCAAGGCTTTTGTTTTATTATTGAACGATTTTGTTAGACCTATGGCCTCAATAATGATGTCTTTCACGACTTTCTCCTTTGTCTTAGCTATACACTCAGTGTATAGCTATTTAAAAAATAATTAGATATTACATTAATAACTATACACCGAGTGTATAGTTATGTCAAGAATAAATTTCAAATTGTGATCGCTCTTTTGTCTGTAATCTTGGACAGGTTAATTTTTCTAATATGTTATCCAGACTAATCACAACACATGAAGGTGTCTGATCCGACCTTGTCATCCTGAACTTGATTCAGGATCCAGTCTAGAAAATAATCAAATCAACTCTTGCTTCAATTTTTCTAATCTGCTAGCGGTTAGGTCGATCCAGCGGATGTCGGCTTCTAGGTGATAAATGGCATGATCAGCTAATAGCATGTAGGCTAGGTCCTTGGTTTTGCGTTCTCGATTAATCTGACGCATTCGTTCGATATGAGCATGTCTTTGGACATCAAGATAGCGAGCAGCATCTTTTTTTAACAAAATTGCTAAAACAACTTTAGTAAATAATTCAGCTTGAAGATTGGGTCGTGGCTGTTCAGGTGTTAGCAACCAACTCTCTAGCTCTTGTTCACCTAACTTGGTGATTTGATATTTTTTGCGTTTTGGACCCTCGTCAGAATCCTCGTTGGAAATCTCAACTTTTTGGTCTCTAGCCAGGCGAGCTAGGCTAGCATAAACTTGACCATAAGCTAGTGGCTTTTTGCCGGCAAACAGCTTGTCGTATTCTTGCTTTAAGTCATAACCGTAGGCTGGTTCTTTAGCTATCAATCCTAGTAAAAGCGATGAAACATTCATATTTTTACTATACACTGATAGTATAGAGTTGTCAATGTTTGACTATAGTGAGAATTAGACTTATAATTTAATTAATGTTTAGACAAAATATTTTTGATTATCTAAAGAAATATGGTGAGCGGAACTTTGAGGAGCTTGAGCTGACTGAAGTTGATATTTTGATTTTGGCTCGGATAAGTTATGTTAACTTTGAGCGATTTTGGAATGGCGATGTTTCTATTAAGCAAGCCGCTGCGATGATGATTGAGGCCGGAATCGCTAAGAAAGATATGTTCTGGCAAGATGATTTCAAATTATTCAATAAATTAGCAGAATCCAAGCGTTACCAAGACCTGAAATTGAGTCGTTTTGTTTATGATGTTGATGAGTTGAGTCAAAAGCAGTTTGCGGCGATTGTGATTGACCTGCCAAACAAGCTCAGAGTAATTTCTTACCGTGGTACTGATGATAACTTAGTCGGATGGAAAGAAGATTTTAACCTAACTTTTGCCAAGACAATTCCGGCTCAGATTGAAGCTAGAAAGTATCTAAGGGATGTTTTCTGGTCAAACCCTTTTAAGCGGCTAATCTTGATTGGTCATTCTAAAGGCGGTAATTTGGCGATTTACGCTGCTAGTCAGAGTAACTTTATGACCAAGTCGCGAATTGAACAAGTTTATAATATTGACGGGCCGGGTTTTCGACAAGAGTTTATTGATAGTCGAAGATATCAACAAATAGCCCCCAAAATAACCACTTTATTGCCTCAGAGCTCAATCGTCGGCCGAATGCTCAATTGTGGCGATCATAAAGTGGTTAAGAGTGGTGGCTTCTCGCTGTTTCAGCACGATATTTATCAGTGGTCAATTAAAGACACTAAATTAGATTATGCGGCCAAAACCGATAATCACAGCGATCGGACTGACAAAATACTAACTGATTGGTTAGATAGCTTGACTGAAAATGAGCGAGAGCAGTTTGTTGATATTGTTTATCAGTTAATTAGCGCTACCAAGGCTAAGACAATTAGTGATTTACTGATTGACATTCCCAAGAACGTCAAAGCCATAGCTGAGGCTTATAAAGAATCTGATCCTAAGAAAAAGCAATTATTGAATCAGGCCGACGAAAAGCTAACTGCTATCATCAAAAAGATCTATTTTACTCAACAGTAACAGCTTTAGCCAGGTTGCGTGGCTTATCAACATCACGGTCTAACAATTTGGCAGTGTGATAAGCTAATAGCTGCAACGGTATAATGCTCAAAATTGGCGCCAAGTAAGGGTCAACTTTCGGAATCTTGATAACATCGCTGGTAAGATCGCTGAAGTCGTGATCTAAATTGGTAACGATGATGATTTTGCCATCACGAGCGTTAATCTCTTTGAGGTTGGACAAAGTTTTCTCAACGATGTTGGGTTGAGTCAAAATAGCAATGGCGGTGGTTTTTTGATCAATTAGGGCAATTGTGCCGTGTTTAAGCTCGCCTGAGCCGATAGCAAAGGTGTTGATATAAGATAGTTCTTTTAGCTTCAGGGCGGCTTCATCAGCAGTATTGAGATCAACTCCCCTACCAGTAAAGAAGACTACATTTTGTTTGGCAATTTGACTAGCCAATTTTTTGACTTGATCTTCAGTTCGTAAAACTTGTTTGATTTGGTCTGGCAATTTAGAGACGTCTTTAACTGGTGATTTGCCAGCTAATTTTTGAGCTATCAGCAATAGGCTCAAAGTCTGGGACAAATAAGCTTTGGTTGAGGCAACGCCAACTTCGGTTCCGGCCAGCGTATAAACGACATAATCAGCCTTGCGAGCAATTTGACTACCGATGACATTAACTAAAGCTAGACATTCGGCACCTATTTGCTTGGCTTTGAGCATGGCATTGAGAGTGTCTCTAGTCTCGCCAGACTGAGAAATAGCAATAAATAGAGTCTGATCGTCAATAAAAACTTTTTTGTAGTTGAATTCTGAAGCTAGCTCTACACTAACTGGAATGTTAGCAACATTTTCTAAATAGTGCTTGCCAATTAGTCCAGCGTGATAAGCTGTTCCGCAAGCTGAAATAACTATTTTATTAAAGTTTTTTGAAAAAGCTAAATTTAGATCATCACCTTCTTGATATTGATCTAAGATAGTCTTGATAACTGCTGGCTCAGAGTAAATCTCTTTTGAGGTAAAATCGGCAAACTGGCCTAGCTCGGCGGCTTCGGCAGTTTGAGTCAGTTTATCGACTTTATAATCAATCGTCTGATTGGTTTTGATATCAACAATCTCAACTTTGTCTTTAGTCAAAACTGCTAGCTCATTTTCGTTCATATAATGAACTTGGTCAGTATATTTGACAATCGATATCACATCAGATGATAGTAATTTAAAATCATCAGCTAGCCCTAAAATCAAAGGTGATTGGCTAGCAAAAGCAACGATTTGCTCTGGTTGGTCTTGGTTAATGACCGCCACAGCGTAGCTGCCTTCTAAGTCGGCAACTGCCTTTTTGACAGCCTCTATAAAATCATTTTCTTTATAATAAGAAGCAACCAAGTTAGCAATCACTTCTGAGTCGGTCTGACTGACGAATTGATATCCTTTTTTTATCAAATCTGACTTTAGTTTCTTGTAATTCTCAATTATACCGTTGTGAACAATGGCGATTTTGCTGTTAGAACTCAAATGAGGATGTGAGTTGATGTCGCTCGGCTCGCCGTGAGTAGCCCAGCGAGTGTGACCGATGCCAGTCAAGCTTGGTTTCAAATCTCCTACTTTCTGAGTTAGTTTATCAACTCGACCAACTGATTTGACGGTCTTGATTTGACCATAATTAATAACTGACAATCCAGCCGAATCATAGCCGCGATAATCAATTTTTTTTAAATTTTTGATAATAAAATCTGGTTCGGCTGATTTGCCAACATAACCAAAAATTCCGCACATAAAATATGTCCTTTCATTAATTCTTATTGTGGTTATGACCTATGACAAATCTTCTGTTCTCAGAATCACTTCTGAGGTTTGTAATTTGTCTAACAATTTAGGCAAATCGTAAGAGCATCCGCCGAATTTTCGATAACTCTTCCCCTCGTCAACTTTTTAATAAAAGTTCTGGCGCTTGATAATTTATAACACAACCAGTTTGATTGTATCACGAAAAATGATACTTGTCTATTGAACAATCTTGTTGGCAGCGGGACCGGCGTTGGCTGATAATTTGATTTGATGATCAATTAGATTGCGGGCTTTGAGATAAAGACTCTTGGCCAAATCATCATTGCCCTTCTTGTGATAAGCTAGGGCTAGCATTTTCAAAGTCTGAGGGTTTTCTTCGATAGAGATAGCCTTCTCTAATGCCTCAATCGATTTATCTAACTGATGAGTTTTTTCTAGCGCCTTAGCATAGGCAATGTAGCGCGAAGCTAGCGAATTGTCGATTTCTAATGCTTGTTCAAAAGCCAAAATCGACTTGTTATATTCTTTGGTGTTGTAATAAATCAGTCCCACATTATGCAAGTTGTTGGCGGTTGGCTCCAGACTCTGGGCAATCTCAAAACACTCAACCGCCTCTTTAAAGTTACGCTCTTTAGTGTAAAGAATGCCTAATCTATTGTAAGCGGCAGCATTTTTTTGATCAAGCTTGAGGATTCTAAGTAGGGCTTTCTCAGCTCGCAAATAATGCTGGTCATCAATCGCCTGTTGCGCAACTTCCCAGTATTTATCAATCTTATCAACTAACAAGCTAGGGATGCTGGTATTGTTGACTTTAGGGTCTTTCAATCTGAGCAGCCAAAAACCGATTGTGGTGATGAATAATATTTCTAACATTTCTCTTATTATACCACACTTAGGCCAGGGCCAGTTTAGTTAATACTAATTTGACCGATTGGTTATTGTCCAATTTCTTGACGGCTTCTAGCGCAGCTGTGGTCTGATGATGTAGTCTTTTTGAATAATTCTTAACTAATAGCACGCGATAGAGACTAATCATCATTTTGATTAACTCAATGGCCTGCTCGCGATCCTTGAAATATTGACTGGTCACTAGTAACTTCTGCTCCAATTCTCCTTCTATCATAATTTTAGCCTGCTCAACCAGCTGTTTTTTCTGTGATAATAGTTTTGGCTTGCTGGCTAGCTGACTAGCTTGCTCAAAATCGCTAGTCAAAAAACAGATTTGGCTGATTTGTTGCTTATTTAGCTTGGTGTTTTTGCTCAATTTTTCAGCTAGTTGCTGTTTACTGGTCTTGGCCAGCTTGAAATAGATTGCTCGGGAGCGGACAGTGCTTAGTAATAGTTCTGGTTGATTAGTAAATAGTAAAAAGAAAACTCCTCTGATCGGCTCTTCCAGAGATTTTAAAAAGGCGTTTTGAGCGGCCTGATTCATCTTTTCAGCTTGCTCAATAATAATAAATTGGCGTTGACTTCTCTTGGTCAGGAGCTCGGAATTAATTTGGCGAATGATATCTATTTTGATTTTGCCATCAATTGGCTGATAACTTACAAAATTGGCTTTTTTGAAACTGCTTTTAAGTAGATCAACTATGGCTCGCTTTTTTATGTTTTCATTGGTCTGAAAAAGAATGGTTTGTCTGTTATTCTTGAACAAATTGATAATTTGATCTTTAGTTTTTTGGTCCAAGAAATCTAAATCCATTGTTCAAACTCCGGTGGTAATTTGGTTTTGAGGCTAACTTTCTGGCCCGCCAAGTTAACAAACTCAATCGCCTGAGCGTGAAGATAGAGCCTGTCGGCTTTTTCGCCACCATAGAGATAATCACCAACAATTGGCAAATTGAGATAACTCAAATGAACTCTAATTTGATGAGTGCGGCCAGTTTGAGGCTTGATTTCAATCAAATTATAAGGCGGATTCTGCTCGATCACTTGATAAAAACTAATCGCTGGCTTGCCATTAGCGTCAACTTGAAACTTACCAGGTTGTTTGATTGATCGCTTAAGAGGTAGGTCAATCTTGGCTTGGAGGTGTTTGGCTAGACCAGTGGTGATAGCTAAATAAGTTTTTTGAATTTGGCGGTTTTTGAACTGGTTTTTTAGCTCCCGCTCGGCTTTATCGTTCTTGGCTAGTAGAATTATACCACTAGTAGCTCGGTCCAGTCGGTGAACAATGCCTGAGCGATAATTGGGCTGGCTAAAGCTGCCTTTGGCTCTAATAAAATCAGCTAGAGTCGACTCTGAGTGGTCGTGTTCACTAATTGGATGCGTCAAAAGACCAGCTGGCTTGTTAACTGCGATAATGTCATCATCTTGATAAATTATTTCAAGTTTTGGCAGCTCTTTTGATTGATTTTCCTCTATTTTGAGCTCAATTTTAGCAGTGCTTGGCAGCTTTTTGCTTGGGCTAGTGATAATCTCGCCATCTACTGTCGCTTGTTTATTCTTGACCAGTTTAGCGATTTTGGAGCGAGATAAGTTGGGACGTTTTTTGGTCAGCAAAACATCCAACCGCTCTAACAAATCTTTTTGCCTGACTAAATAACAGGTTTTTTGATTAAAAGGCAGGCTGATGCTAGTTTCTAGATTAGGATTGACAAAAAACTCAATCTGCTCTGGCGTCCAATCGAGCTGATCAGTAATAATCTGCTTGTCATCTTCAGCGTCTTGATCAAACAAAATTGCCCAGTTTTGCTTGTTCAAACGAAAACTGTACAGAATGGTAGTCGGCTCAGGATGAGTCATTTTGAGATTGCTAATTTTGGCTTGGTGCGGCAGTTCTATACCGTAGCCGGCCAGAACTTGCTTGATCTGCTTGGTTTGAAATTTCATTATGGGCGCAGTCCTACGGCTTGTTGAGCTCGAAGCAAGGTTTCTTTAGCAATTTTATTCATTGCTTGTTCGGATTGTTCTAACTTAGCTTGGAGCTTGGCTTTATCAACGGCATTGTATTTGGTTTGGAAATCGGTTAGAAAATCGGCTACTGCTTTTGCAACGGCTTTTTTGAGTTCGCCATATTGAGTCTGTCCGACCCAAGTCTGTTTGACTTGCTCGATATCTTGATTTGATAATAGTGACAAAATGGTCATTAGATTGGTGATCCCAGGCTGATTTTGCCAGTCATAGTTGATTTGACCGATGCTATCGGTAGTGGCGGACATAATTTTTTTGTAAGCTTGTTTTGGGTCATCGGTTAAGAGAATTTTTGATTTCGGGTTTTGATTGCTTTTGGACATTTTCTTGTCTGGATTGGTTAAACTGCGAATTCTGAGTCCTTTGTCACGATTGATGAACTTTACTTGCTCGCTAGTTTTCTTGGGAATGGTGAAAATTGGGCCAAATTTTTTATTAAATCTCTCAGCAATGTCGCGAGTGATTTCAAGATGTTGGAATTGGTCCTCGCCTACTGGTATCCATTTGGCATTATAAAGCAAGATGTCGGCCGCCATTAGGACTGGGTAATTGAACAGACCAACTGAGGCATTATTAAAATTTGATCTATCTTTCAATAGTTCTATAATCTCATCGTATTTTTCAATATACAATTCGCTAATTGTGTTAAAGACTTTTTTGAGTTGTTTAATGCTATAATTCTCGTCAATACTTTCATTGAGATTTCTTACTTTTGTTTTATTGGAGTCTATTTTTTTAATTACTTCATTTTGTATTTTTTCAAAGTTGCTCTTACTTTTATCTTTAAATTGGGTCATTCGACTCATTTCTCCCACGCCAGTGAAGCAGTCAAGAATCCAGGTTAGCTCGGAATGGGCTGGGATGTAACTTTGGCGATAAATAAAGGTATTGTCGTCATCCAGATTAAGTCCAGCTGCGGTGTAAACTTTTAGATTATTGATAATGCTGTCCTGAAGCTTGCTGTGATCAATCGGTGTAGTAAAACTATGCAAATCCGGCACAAACATATTAATCTGATATTGTTGGCTATATTTTCGCTGTATTTCTATTATTGGCAAAATGCCACCTAAATAATTGCCTAAGGTTAGCTCGTCATTAGCCCGCAGGCCTGTCAAAATCACATCTTTCATATGGTTATTATACCATAGTCTAGATTGGCTAAAAATATCAAAACGCAGTTAAAACGCTAGATTTTGCTATTTTTGTCAAGAAATGCCGATTTTGAGCTCAAAGTTAGCCCGCCCCTCTTTGTCATCCTCGACAGGCGCAAAGCCCTGGTCGGGGATCTAGCTATGTGTATGAGACGATATTAGATGGTTTTCAGCTCAAAATCGGGTCATTTTAGGCAGTTTTTCACCCAAAAATCGCTCCTAAGTCATTTTAAGGCATATTCTAGAGCACTTGTCAAATTTGTGTACTCCTGTATTGCTGTCAAGAAACGAGTCCTTAGAACATCTCTAGTGAGGGTGTTTACTTTGACCTTTCCTTACTCATGTCATCTCGAGCGTAGTCGAGAGATCTATTAATATTTCTAACAGAAATATTAATTTACAAGTATGACCAATCCCTCACCCAATCCCAAACACTCTCGGATAACTACACGCTGATTAAATCATTTTCATTTTCATTGTGTTCTGCGGGATCGTTTCGCTAACGCTCCACTAAGTCCTCAAACAGTCAAGAAAACAAAAAGTGATTTAATCGGTTTGTTATAATTTCGTTTATTTGGGTTGAGTGAGGGATTGGTGCGGTCGTTTCTCCATTGTCATTCCGGGCATATTGGTCAAAAAATGTGGGATTTTACTTATTTTATTAAACTATTTTTGTTAGGCTTTTTACTTACTTTTTTATTAAAATCGTAAACAACTTTATATTCAATAAGCTTGAATAAGTGCTCTTCAACTAGCCCACAATGATCAAATCCTTTGAGCTTTTGAATCTT
>PDWI01009631.1_pt1 | contig 11033 bp, 6 predicted proteins | sample 1430891 | NCBI WGS metagenome assembly PDWI01 (sample SAMN01162508, study PRJNA174530) | Oral metagenome, whole genome shotgun sequencing project. | biome: Marine environment; feature: Marine mammal; material: Swab sample of the gingival sulcus; isolation source: swab sample of gingival sulcus... | reverse complement strand
AAGGCAATCTTGTCGTTTTTCTCGGCCTTTTCGACGATCGACTTGGCGGCGCGGAATTCGTCGCGGCGGTGAACAACCGTTACTTTGCGGGCAAACTTGGTTAAAAACATGGCCTCTTCAAGCGCCGTATCGCCGCCGCCAATTGCATAGATTTCAAAATCGGTAAAGAAGTCGGCGTCACAAGTTGCACAATAGGAAACGCCCTTGCCGGTGTACTCTTTTTCGCCCGGGCAACCGATTTTACGCGGTGAAGCACCCGTGGCCAAGATGACCGCTTTGGCTTCATAAACCGTACCGCTTTCAGCAGTTACTCTTTTAACTTCGCCCGCTAAGTCGAGCGAAACGATGCCATCTCTTTTGATTTCAGCGCCAAATTCTTGACATTGTTTGACCATTCTGGCAATCAAAGTCGGACCGGTTTCATCTTCAATACAGCCCGGATAGTTAGCCACTTCACTGGTGATGACGATTTGACCGCCATTTTTGTCCTTTTCTAAAATAAGTGTCGACATTTTGGCACGCGCTGCATAAAGTCCTGCAGACAGTCCAGCGGGGCCGGCGCCAATGATAATTAAATCGTACTTCATTGCCATAAATCCTCCTCTTTTACACTCGTCAATGCGTTGTTTATCAATTGTGAATCTATTAATCTAAAATCCTCTAATACGCTTTCGGTCAGTATGCGGTGGTCGTGTGGCCTTTTAAAATTGTTCGCCATGACAATCGCATTTTCGATAATTTGCAGCGATTCCACGTCGAGCACTTTGGCATCGGCGGCGAGCGCTACTGATTTATAGGGCGACTCAAAGGGCTTTACGCTGCCGGACAGCGGATGCGTTAAGAGTTTATGCCCCCTGTGCACGAAATCGCGCACGGCGCGCAGCACGTCCATAACATCAATCGTCTCAATATAATGAATATCACAATCAATGCGATTATTCAAATTGAAGCCGGTTATAGAATTATTGTTGGTCACGACGATTAATTTCACTTGAAATCTCTCCACTCTGTTGACGTTCCGTCGAGATGACGATTGCGAAATATCAAAACTATAAAACTGCAAAAATGCAAAAAGAACCAGTGTAAACCACTGGCTCTGTCATCGACCTGAGAGATTCTCCCCTTTGGGATTGCACCTTCGGTATTTGCTCTCGCAAAATTTTCAGAGTTTCGTCATACGCCGATCCTTTTACCTGAGAAATTTACTGCTCTGGCATTTGAACAGCTTATACCTTCGGTCATTAATAAAAATTAATCGTCTCTCGGCGTAATCTACCGCATATTAAATTATGATCTGTTAATGTTTAGACAATTCAACTATAATTGATTATATAGTAAAAAAATATTTTTAGCAACCCATTTTAAACCACAAAATAGATAAATTTAACGTAAAAAACGCGTTTTTAACCGCATCGGTTAAAAACGCGTCAGCCCAGTCTCGTTTGACTACTTAGCGATCTACTATTGTTGTTCCGGAGCTTCCACCGGACACACATTTGCACATGCGCCACAGTCAATGCAAGATGCTTCGTCGATGACGTAGATGCCATCACCTTGCGTAATGCAACCTACCGGACATTCCGGTTCACAAGCGCCACAACTAATACACGTATCCTTGATTACAAAAGCCATAATAATCCTCCCTCCCAGTTTAGAAAACTATTAACTATTGTTGTACCGGAGCGTCGACCGGGCATACATTTGCGCATGCACCGCAGTCGATACAAGTTGCTTCGTCAATTACATAAATGCCATCGCCTTGCGCAATGCAGCCATTCGGACATTCCGGTTCGCAAGCACCACAACTAATACACGTATCTTTGATTACAAAAGCCATAATATACCTCCCAGTATTAAACACATTATTGCCAATCGCCTTTGACGAGCACACCTTCGCCTTTACTGCGCCGCGAGCAATTCGCCAGTTGTTATCTACACTTGCATTATAGCTCTTTACCAAATGATAATCAATGAGAAAATGGATTTTATTTGTGAAAATGTTTAAACAATATTGAATTTCAATATATCCAGACCGTTGAGATGACATTATGTTATATTTTCCAACTGAACCAGTAGTTGTATCGTCAATCTGGCGCGTCGAAGATTTTTTTAATTTCCTTTTTGCTCCTGACGTTTAACTTTGCATAGATATTTTTGCAGTGCGTCTTCACCGTCGTCTCAGCAATATTCAATTCCTTTGCAATGTCTTTGTTTATTTTGCCCTGCAGTATTAATTCGACGACTTGACGTTCGCGCTTCGACAGCGTTTGATAGTTTTCTCGCGTCGCCATGGACAGCCTTTTAGTTTTAGCCGCATCGATTATCTTTTTATTGCTACTAATTTCGCGAACGGTTATTTCGTTGACTTTTGGCAGTAGTATTATCGCGCTGAATATAGAGACTATAGCTATTGCGTAAACCAACTTAATTTCTTTATTAATTAGTTCAAAGAGCAATCCGCCCGTAAAGATAGCAGACAATTGCAAGCTCATTATCGTCGAAATCGTCTTAAAACCATCTTTGTAAATATAGATTAAATAGATCGCCGTTCCCCAAATTATGACATCTAAAAATCCAAAACCAAAGTGTAAGAAGACGACTGCCACTATAGCATACTCTTCTGAAATTAACAACGACAATAAACCGATGCCAATCAAGCTGATGCTGCTCGATAAAAAAGTGAACACTTTGCGTTCTGTCTTATAGGAAATATAAACTGCCACTATAATTGCCAATAGATAGGGTAAGACGCCAATATAATGATAGACTGCACCGCCTGCATATGTCTGATATTCGATGACTTTAAACAATACGCCTTCACTGATTTTAAGGAGGAAAAAAATAGTGCCCAACACATATAAATTTCGCCTGTTTAGCGGCAGGCGATGATCCTCATCGCCCGCTTTAAACTGCATTTTTTCGATTAATACAGCGGCAGCTATCCCCCACGTTACAACTGACAACAAGGCGATTTTAGATAGCCCAAAGGACAACAGAATATCGATTAAAAAAGATAGGCCATTGGCCAGCAACATAATCGCGGCGACGTTGACAAAGATGTCTTCGTAGCTATTGAACTGTCTGGCAATCAACAGAAAATGATTGGAGATTAAGGTGGCGCTATAGCCGATAAAAGCGGCAAACGCACCTAATACAATGAGCGTGACTAATTGCGAGGCACTGCCGACAATTGCATAGAAGCCCACGCTAAAGAGCACGTTACCCGCCATCAGCAAGGCGATTGTCCTCTGTTTATAGACAATTTTGAATTTATTTGTAACTCGGCAAGAGAAGAGCGCAGCAATGAGCATAATCATTAAAAAGACGTTTTTATAACTAGCGCCCTGAAACATCGCATTATATAGCCGGCCAGCGTAAAAAAACGACAATACAAAGCCCAGAAAGAGTCCGTATGCAATAATAAAAATCAATCGGTTAGTCTTTTTCATCAATATTTTACCTGTCTTCTCTACAGCGAACGAGCGATTGAAACAATTAATAAAAAAACTAACAATTCGCGTGCGATGAGTAGCAAAGCACGCGAATTGTTAGACTTTAACTTACGCAAATTGATTGTATACTAATCAATAATCTTATCGAGCAATACAGCCATAGCAGCTCTCGTCACGTTCTCCTTTGGATTGAGTCTGCCGTAGTCGTCTAGTTTAACCATATCGTTGGCAACTGCCCAAGCCATTGCCTGCTGTGCGTATGATGAAACCGCGTCGTAGTCGGCATAACCCGTCAAGTCAACTGTAGCACTATTTAGTTTACCCATCATCTTTTGATAGCGGTAAAGTACCGTTATAATTTGCTCTTTTGTCAAATCGTCTTGCGGGCCGAACATCGTTTCACTATAACCCTTTACGACGTCGTTTAACTTCGCCCAAGCAACTGCATCAGAATACCACATACCTGTGGCGACATCGTCAAATACTTGATTTTGTTCAACTGCGGGTCGATCAGCTAGGCGATGCAATAACGTCACCAACATCGCTCTGTTGACTACCGAATACGGCATAAACAGGCCGTCGCCAGTACCTTTAAATAACTCCTTTTGAGTGAGCGCATCAACTGCTTTGTAATAATCTCTTTGCGGGCTGACGTCACTGTATACCCATTCTGAAGGATCGAGCGTTTTTTCAGCTTCGGCAGTCGGCTCTACGGCCTTTTTATCGGCGGCTTTCGACGCGCTCTTGCCGCTCTTGGCAACCGGATCGTCATCGTCGTCATCGTCATCCGAAGCGTTCGGCTGAGAGCCGCCGCCAGTGTGATTGTCGTCAATCGGCTCGTCTGCAAACGGCTCTCTTTGGAATGCCAAGTATACGTCGGCAGCTCTGTTCATCGCTTCGATGTAGGCGTTAATATATACGCCTTCGCTTTCGGCAGCAACCGGTATCTTGACCATTGCCGGCTTATCTTTGCCATCGTCGCCAGGATACGTGCTCAACACTTCAGCGTCTATTAGTGTAGAACCTAAACCCGCTTGATAATACTTGATATTTTCGGCGTAACCGCTCATTCCCATAAACTGCATCGGTTGGAAAGTCGCCTTTAAATACCATTGACCGTCGACCACTTCAATTTCAGCGCGCTCTTGTAGCGATGGTGCCGACATTGAATCTTCAGTTGTTTGATGTGCTTTTTTCAATCTCGTAAAGACGACAAACGAATTGTCTTCTGGATCGTCTGCTGGGTCATTGGGGTTTGTTGCCGAATCGACGCTCGCAAATTCGGCAGAAATCGTATGATCTGCGGCGATAGCTTCAAATTTATAAGTTTTAACTGCACCGACGCTGACGCCATCTACTTTTACATCGGCAACGCGATAACCTTGATTTGGCGTAATATCGTAAACTTGTACGGCTCCGGCAGTGACGGCAGTGGCGCCGAGCGGTTCAATTGTGCCGTTTGCAGCAGCTGTTGACGTCACCGTATACATCGTGGCCGGCTTGTCGGTTTCCGGCTGCTCCCCACCGTGATCAGAGGGCGTCGTCGCACCGCTCATAGCATCGTGTGAATCTGAATCTTCTTCAGTGGCTGCGCCATCTTCAGCAGGCGGTTGTTCCTCGGCTGGCGGTTGTTCGTTTGCATCTTCGTCATCTGCCGCCGCGTTGCCATCTTCCGCCGCGTTGCCATCATCAGGCACTTGCTCCTCGCCCGCGGCGTCAGAATCTATCCGCTCGGCGTCGACAAATGCCAAATAGGCATTTGTTCTGTTATTATTCATAGCGTCGACTTTCATATTGATGAATACGCCATCGGCATTTACTGCAACCGGAATTTTTACTTCTTTAACTTGTTCTTTGCCCGTTGCGTCAGTGCGATAACTGAGTACCTCGGCGTCCTTCAACTCACTGCCGAGTCCATCTTGATAATACTTAATTTCCGATGCGTTGCCGGATAATCCCATAGACTGCATCGTCTTAAATTCGGCGATTAAATACCACTTGCCGTCGACGACTTCCAATACGCCCTTTTCGGCGAGCGAATCTGCCGCCATTGACTCCTCTTCAATATTATAGGACTTCATCAAACTGGTCGTCACGCTATACTTGCCGTCGGCGAGTTCCGCTTGGGCATACGATGCGCCAAACGTATAGGCAGAACTAAACAACATCAGCACTGCCAATGCTAAACTCAGATGCTTTTTTAAAATAACTCTCAAATCTTCCTCCTCATACACACATAAATTAACAACGATCACCAACTATCCACGCCAGCGCGCAAACAATCGGTAGTCAATAACAATAATTAATATTGACATAATAAAATAATCTCATTATCCGCATAAAATAGCAAGTAACAATAAAAAAACAAAAATGTTAAACTTGTTTAAAATAATCCAGAGGAACAGTTATCGCATTACGAATCCATGATATTTAAAACGAACATAAAATATGCCTTATTGGTGTGATTGACAAAGCCAATTGAAGCGCGGTTCATCAACTGTATATTCGTACAAAAGATTGTAGAACCCAAATATTGCCATGTGTGTAAGACGTGAAGTGGTATCTGAAAGGCCCCATCAATAATTTTCAACCAATGCATAGAACCATCGATTTGATAGCCGAGTTCGCGCGCAACGCCCTTTTTAAAGTAGCCGCCATGCGCGCGTTTGATCGACTGCGGATAGACGACCAAAAATGATTCGTCGCCGATGTCGAGCGTCGCCCTATTTTGATAGGCGTTGTTTGCCATAGAAGATTTTAATACGATTTCTCCGTCGCTATTGGAATGCTTGTAGATGTGAAATAAGACTTCGTATTTGCCCCTTCCCAATATTTCTGCCAATTCTTTATGAGAAAGCATTTGACCGGCTTGCGGCAGGCGGCTCAACATTGTAGATTTATTAAGGAAGAGCTGCTTCAGTTCATCGTTGGCCAATCTCATAATTTCGTTGGCGCATTGCCGTCCACGCACTTTAGTTTGGCCAAATAAATAAAAGAGCACTAAAGCGACGTCATTTCTTTGGCGAGCGAGTTCTGAAGAAATGCGCTGGCCAAAATCCGTCAGACAATAATCGTTTTGCACCTTATAAAACAGACCCATTTTGACCATGCGATCGAGTATTTTTTTGGAATTTGCCCGCGAGCATTCAAAACGGTCGGCAAAACTGCTAATCGTTCTAGCCGTCGGTTCATCTAAATACAATAATAGATATCTCTTTTGTTGGTTGGTGAGTTCGATATTTGACATATTTGCCCCCCATTAACCTTAATCGATACGCATTATCAATTATAGATTAATGTTTATTTATAAAAATGTCAAGTGTATTGACACAAAGTAAAGAGCACCTCCTGTTGAGAAGGCGCTCTCGCATTTTTACTACATATGATTTAGTCTACTATTTTATCGATTAAAACTGCCATTGCCGCTCGCGTTACGGCTTCTTGCGGATTAAGTCTACCGTAGTCGTCCAATGTTATCATATCGTTGGCAACAGCCCACGCCATTGCCCGTCTGGCATATGGCGAGATATTTTGATAATCTGAAAAGCCCATTAAATCGGCCGCACCCGCTACATCGGCGCCGATCAGCGTTTGATAGCGATAGAGTATTGCTATAATCTGTTCTTTAGTCAATATGCCATCCGGTGCAAAGACATCGTCGCTAAATCCATTTACGATATTCATCTTTTTAGCCCAGGCAACCGCTGCCGAATACCACTGATTTAATGAAACGTCATCAAATGACTGCACTACATCGACCGTCGGTTTGCCGGCAACGCGGTATAGCAAGGTCGCCAACATCGCCCTGTTTACCGTTTGATATGGCCTAAACATACGCTTGCCGGTACCCTTTAACAAGCCCTTTTGCGACAGGTTTTCTACTGCTTGATAGTAGTCTCTTTGCGGACTGACATCGTCATAACGCCACTCGGAAGGCCTTAAATTCAACGCTTCCGATTTGCTAGTCTCTTCCGATTCGGTAGCTGCAGCAGCGGCTTGCGGCGCCGCGTTTGAATCGACTTCTTCTGCGACGTCTTCAGAACGATCTTCTTCCTCTTCGGGCATATTATTATACATATCTCTGTCGTAGACGAGGTAGGCATCTGCCCTTCTACCCATCGCGCTAATGTACATGTTAATGTAAACGCCATAGCCATCTGCCTCAACCGGCATTCTAACGTCTTCTACCTGACTATCGCCATTTTCATCCGTGCGATAACTTAAAACCTGAGCGGGATACAGTTCAGAACCCAGTCCAGACTGATAGTACATAATATCTTCGGCATTGCCCAATAGACCCATAAAGTGAATCGATTGATACGTTACCGTCAAATACCATTTACCATCGATAACTTCTACTTTACCGACATTTTTAATAGACGGTGCCGCCATTGAATCCTCTGTTATATCATAGGCCTTTTTAATCGTCGTATAGACCATAAAGGTTTCATCCTCAGGTACTTCGCCGGGATTCTCTGGATCTTCTGTCGCTTCATCTACCGCAAACTGTGCGGCAATGACGTGATTGGCGGCAATGTTTTCAAACTTATAACTGGTAACTGCACCGACGCTGACGCCATCGACCGTTACATTCGACACCTTGTAGCCTGCATCAGCCGTAATCGCAAATACTTGAACGGCGCCCGGCGTTGCAATCGTCGTGCCAGAGGGTTCAATTGCACCGTGCTCAGCGGCACTGGCCGTCAATGTATACGTCGTCTCAGCGGCGGCATTTGCTTCAAATTCGGCGCTGATCTCGTGATTGCCCGTTACGTTTTCAAATGTATAGCTACTCAACGCGCCCACGCTTTCGCCGTCGACTGTTACGTCTTTAACGTGATAGCCGTCATCCGGTGTAATCGTATAAGTTAAACTGTCGCCCTCGTTTACTGTGCTCGTGTCAGCCGGATCAATGCTGCCATTGGCAGCGGCGCTGGCCGTCACTGTGTAGGTCGCCGGCGTTGGTGTAGGCGTCACGCTATCTTGTTCAAATTGGACGCTAATCGTATGATTGGCTGCAATGGCTTCAAAAGTATAGCTGTCAATCGCGCCTTGGCTGACGTCGTCGACCAGTACGTCTTTAATATGATAACCGCTGTCCGGCGTTATCATATAAGTCTGATCGGCACCCTCTTCGACCTCTACGATGCCGCTCGGGCTAATTGCGCCGTTTTGTCCGGCACTGGCCGTCAATGTGTACGTCTCCTTGGCGACGACGTCCGCTTCGAATTCGGCGTTAATCGCATGATTGGCCGTTACGTTTTCAAATGTATAGCTGTTAATCGCGCCCTTGCTTTGACCATCGACTAAGACGTCTTTGATGTGATAGCCGCCGTCCGGCGTTATCGTGTAGGTTTGATCTTCGCCCTCTGTAACGACGATTTCACCAACGGGGTCAATCGCGCCGTTTTGTCCGGCACTGGCCGTCAGCGTATAGGTCGCCGGGATAACTTCAAATGACGCCACAATTGTATGATTTGACGAGACGGCATTAAAGGTATAGCGCATTTCATTTTGCGACTGTCCGGCGACGAGTAAATCCTTAACGCTTTGACTGTCCACCGTGACGTCTTTAATGCGATAGCCAGCTTCCGCTGTAATAGTGTAGCGCTGACTTTCGCCCTCAACTACATCCGTGTCGCCCTGCGGCGCAATCGCGCCGTGCTCGCCGGCGCTAGCCGTCAACGTATAGTGGCGCGTCGTGTCGTTTTGATCAAAGCGCGCTTCAATGCTGTGATCGGCCTCGACGTCTTCAAACAGATAATTCGCCTGTGGGCCAACGCTTATACCATCGACCAATACATCGGCAACGTGATAGCCGTCTTCCGCCGTAATCGCATAGGCTTGACTGGCGCCTTGCTTTACTTCCGTTTCGCCAATCGGACTAATTGTACCGTTTTCGCCAGCACTGGCTGTTATCGTATAGAAAACATCTTGTTCAAAAATAGCTTCTAAAGTATGATTCGCCTGCACATTCGTAAATGTATATTCCTCAATTACGCCCTCGCTGACGCCGTCGACCAGCACGTCTTTAATGTGGCAATCAGGGTTGGGAATAAATGTAAATCTCGCGTCTTTACCGGCTTCTACAGTCACGTCAGACCCCGGTTCGACGATGCCAAAGTCGCCGTATATAATCGTTATATTATAGTTTACAACATCCTTCTCAAATGTAGCGCTAATCGTATGTGCCGCAGTTACGTTTTCAAATGTATAGCTGTTAATCGCGCCCTTGCTTTGACCATCGACTAAGACGTCTTTGATGTGATAGCCATCGGCAGACGTTATTGTATAAGCCTGATTTGTACCCTCTGTAACATCCGTCGCGCCATTTGGTTCAATCGAACCATTGGCGTCGGCAGTGGCCGTTATCGTGTGCGTTGGAATTTGCTCAAAAACAGCGCCAATTGTGTGATCGGCAGCAACACTATTAAAGTCGTAGCTAGTCACTGCACCGACGCTTTCACCATCGACTAAGACGTCTGCTACGCGGTAACCATTACTGGGAACGATGCTGTAACTCTGACTATTTCCTTCGACGACTTCCGTTTCACCAGCGGGCGTAATTGTGCCATTCTCAATATCACTGTCTACAGTAATCGTGTATATTGGCGTAATATTTGAAATCTCTAAAAATGCGTTGGGATTAAAGCCCATCGCATCGACGTAAAAATTGAGAAATCTGCCCGACGAATCTGGCACGAGTGGTACTTTTACCATTCCCGGCACTACTGTTGGAGCGTTCGGATCTGCCGGTTCAACGGTGCGCGTGGTTATGACCTGAGCGGGATGTAGAGCAGAGCCGACACCGTTTTCATAGTATTGAATATCAGAGGCGTTCCCTTTTATCGTTCCTTGTACTAAGGTCTTAAATGTGACGATAACATGCCACCCCTCATCTGTAACTTCAAGCTTTCCCGTATGCTCAATTGCACCATCTGCCATAGATAGATTATTTAAATTATACTCCTGCTTTAAATGCGTCGTCACGCTATAAGTACCATCGGGCAGCGCGCCATCAGCATAGGCCGCTCCTACCGTAAGCGCAGAACTAAATAACATTAGCACTGCCATCATTAAACTCAAGTACTTTTTAAAATTTGTTTTCAAATTTTACCCCCTTCTATCTCTACACTGCTAAATTGACGTCTAAGCGTGTAATGAGAATCATTATCGTTTAATATAATGTTCTCATTAATGGGGAAAAATATCAAGTCAAAAATTAAAATTAATTGTGTTAACCATGGTTTACAATATTGTTGCTTAGATATGAAAAATGTGCATTTTACAGTTGTTTAGGCGCATTTAATCGCGTTAACAATAAAGTTTGACATAAAACTCATTATTGTTTTTTTGTATTAATAATACTAATCAATAATAATTTTAGACGTCGACAGCACGACTCCATATAGAGAAATTAAGGCGATATAAAAAGAACAATTGACGTCTCGACTAATTTTGTCTATAATATAACGGTAATAGATGCGCTCGTAGCTCAGCTGGATAGAGCAATCGCCTCCTAAGCGATAGGTCGGACGTTCGAATCGTCTCGGGCGCGCCATGCAAAAGCCCAGATTTTTT
>PDWI01009629.1_pt1 | contig 11033 bp, 12 predicted proteins | sample 1430891 | NCBI WGS metagenome assembly PDWI01 (sample SAMN01162508, study PRJNA174530) | Oral metagenome, whole genome shotgun sequencing project. | biome: Marine environment; feature: Marine mammal; material: Swab sample of the gingival sulcus; isolation source: swab sample of gingival sulcus... | reverse complement strand
ACCACCTAATTATTACTACGGTGTTGCACCGTCTTGCCGTATTAGGCATACTGTCTGCGACGATGCGCCTTGTAGTAATAATCATGTGGCTTGACTATATATAATGCCTGCCGTCACCGCGAGTGAGGAACGAACGTGGCGGTCTCCCACTACTGTGCACAGTAGTTGGGGATTGCCACACTTCGCTATCGCTTCGTTCGCAATGACGTACAACTTGAGCTTACGTACTTTCAGCACATAGCTTTTTGTTGTAATGATAAAAGGCCGTCACGCGATTCCAACCGTGCTTCTCATACAAAGCTTGAGCCTTCGTATTTTCCACGCCAGTGGATAGCGACAAACCGCTGGCACCACTCTCTTTGGCAAAATCTTCCGCAGTTTGTATTAATTGTGACGCCACACCGAGTTTCCTCGCCTTTTCCGCGACAAATAAATCATTTAAAATCCATCTTTTTTGCATTCCCACAGAGGAAAATGTCGGATACAGTTGGGTAAAGCCTAAACCCTCGCCCTTTGCATTTGTGGCAATAAAAATCACCGATTCTTGATTTTCCAGACGCTCACGCAAAAATGCTTTTGCCTGCTCAATATCACTGGTTTGTTGATAAAACTGACGGTAACCATCAAATAATTCAGCCAGTAAATCTAACTCATTAATTGTTACCTGTTTTATTTTTATACTCATATGACTTTTCTCTTTGAAGCAGACATTTTTATGATCTTAAGACTTTTATACCTAAGGCAATCATTGCCACACCAAATACCCTATCAATCCAATGTCCAATGCGTTGGAAATACTGATTAAAGACTGGAAGCGATAGCAAAGCCGTAATAAAAGCAAACCAAAGCCACTGCAACACCATCATCCAAACACCATAAATTGCCAACTGATACCACGGCAAATCAGGTGATAACACCACCGTAAATACCGCAATAAAATAAATGGGGGCTTTGGGATTTAAAACATTGCAAGCAAAGCCCATCGATAAGCTTTTCTTAATCGGTAGAATGACGGTACTATTTTGTCCAATTGTCGTATTAATGGCAGCCGCTTTGGAACGCAGCCCTTGAATACCTAAATAAATCAGATAACAGCCACCCAATAATTTAATCACCCACAATAAATTTGCCGAATTGGCCACCAAAGTTGCCAAACCCAGTATCGAATAAATAATGTGAATCGATAGCCCTAACGCCACGCCTAAGCTACACCACAAACCAGCCTTTCGACCATATTTCAAAGTGTGCTGAGAAACCAGCACAAAATCAGGACCTGGTGAGGCTGCCGCCAATAAATGAACTGTTGTAATAATTAAAAAACCTTGCCAAAATTCCACTATATTGTCCTACTTTACTAAAAAATTAAAATTAGTGATTAAACTAATAACCCATTACAAACTTTTGCTGTAATGATAAAAATCCTCATCGCGTTTCCAGCCTCTTTTTTCATAGAGGGCTTGAGCAGAATAATTATTCTTTGCTGTGGCTAACTGCAATTCAGCTGCACCCCGCTCTTTCGCATAAATTTCCGCGTATTCCATCAAATAATTTGCCGCTCCCGAGCGTCTAGCTGTTTCTGCAACAAATAAATCATAGAGTACGAAAATAGGCTTTGCTAGTACTGAACAAAACGAAGGGTAAAGTTGTGTAAAGCCGACAACGTCCTCACTGTCATTTTTAGCAACAAAAATAATTGACTCATTATTTTTAATACGCTGCGATAAAAATGTCTTTGACGTTTCCATATCACTAGCCTGTTTATAAAACTGACGATAACAATTAAATAATTCGGATAAATCGTTTAAATCATCCATTGTCGCTTGAAAAATTTGTATTTTTTCAGCCATAAAAATCACCTATTTCGCTCCAAATATACTTATCAAACATTACGCTAATTGCTGTAATTAATACAATCGTATTGATTAGCCACGACTTTTTTGAAACCATAAAATAGCCAATAACATGAGCATTAATGCGCCAACTTTTTGCCAATTAATTAAGCTAACCGTTGCCCCAAACAAACCGTAGTGGTCAATAACCAGTGAGCAAAGCATCTGGCCCAATACAGTAAAAATAACGATGTTCACCGCTCCAATTTTAGGGAATAAGAAAATCAACCCTAAAACGAGAACAGCACCCAAAACGCCACCAAAAAATAAATAAGGTGGCAAATTCAGTGCTTTTTTCATCGACAATGTTTGCTGTGAAAATAACACACCAATCATGAGGGTGACAAAACCGACAAAAAAAGAAATAATTGTTGCCCACAAATTGGACTCAATACCCCGAGACAAGGAGCTATTGAGTCCATTTTGAAAAGCAGCAATTACGCCAATACCAATGGCGAGTAAATAAAAAAACAGCATTGCGTAAAAGGCTTTGAACTGTTAACTAAATTTTAAAACTCAGCGGCAACTTTATCTAAAGTCGCAATCAAAGCATCAATTTCTTCTTTACTCACGGTTAGTGGTGGCAAGAAACGGATTGAGTTTCCTCCTGCTTTGACAACCAAAGTGTGGTAATCATCACGCAATTTAACTAACATATCACCGTTATTTGGCGTGACTTTAATACCAACCATCAAACCAAGCCCTGTTACCTCACCAAAAATCGTTGGGTGTTTTTCTGCCAGACCACGCAGTTGTGCTTGTAAATAGTCACCTTTTTCACGAACGCTTTGTAAAAACGCTGTTTCTGCAACCACATCAATCACCGCATTACCAACCGCTGTTGCCAATGGATTACCGCCAAACGTTGAGCCGTGAGTACCGACAACCATATGTTTACCAACTTTTTCACTCATCATGCAAACGCCCAATGGGAAACCGCCACCAATGCCTTTGGCACTCGATAAAATATCAGGCGTGACACCCAAAGCTTGGTAGGCATACAATTCACCACTACGAGCCACACCACATTGCACTTCGTCAAACATCAACAAAATACCATTTTGGTCACACAACTCGCGAACTTGTTTTAAGTAATCTTTATCGGCAACAGTAATACCGCCTTCCCCTTGGATTGGTTCTAAAATAACACCAGCAGTTTCATCAGTGATAGTGGCTTTCAATGACTCAATATCGCCAAATACGGCTTGATCAAAATGATAGTCGCTAGGAATAAAGCCTTCGCAGTAGCTGGCATTGCCCGACGCACCAACAGTGGCAATCGTGCGTCCGTGGAATGAATGCGTCATACCGATAATGCGAGTTCGCTGCTTGTCACCATTATCGTAGTGGTAACGACGCATGGCTTTTAACCCACACTCATTCGCTTCCGCACCCGAATTGGCAAAAAACATCACATCGGCAAAGGTTAATTTTGCCAAACGCTCTGATAATCGCTCGGCAGGCTCAATGCGAAACATATTAGAAGTGTGCCACAATTTATCTGCTTGGGCTTTTAAGGCTTCAACAATATGCGGATGACCATGCCCTAAAGCATTTACAGCAATCCCTGAAGTAAAATCCAGATACTTGTCACCATTTTCTGTAATCAAATAAGTTCCCTCACCTCTATCAAATAAAATCGCTGGGGGGGCATAACAAGGCATAATTGCTTCACGCATAATAAACTCCTAAAAGTAGTGATTAGATAACTTTAAATAACTTTAAATAGTTAGGGCATGTTTGTGTTAAACACGCACTTTAGAAAAGCATATCAGCTTTACATTGACTTGCAATCAAAATCTTTTCTATATATCATAATTATAAGTTATCAACCGAGATTAGCATGTTTAACCCACATAATTTACCTAGCACTACGGCACTTCGCTATTTTATTGAATCAGCAAAGCAACTGAGTTTCACCAAGGCCTCCGAAGAACTTCACGTTACACAAGCCGCAATTAGCAAACAAGTCAAGCAGTTGGAAGATTTACTCGACGTTGAGCTTTTTATTCGAGAAAAACAGCGAATTTACCTTAGCCCAGCTGGGGAAATTTATTACAAAGACGCTGTAAGAATCTTACGCGAGCTAGAAAAACTAACGCTAAAAATTAGAACTTATAATAATGAAGTTGACGAGATACATATCGGCATTCTGCCAACGTTTTCCTCTCGCTTTTTAATCCCCTTGCTGCCCAAGCTTTATGCCAAGCACCCAGAAATCCGCATCAAGCTCACCACCGAGCTAGGGAAAATTGATTTTTCACAGCAGCCTTATGATGTGGTAATTAGTTTTAATGAATTAGTTCAAGATGATGTGCTTACTTTTAACATCATGGACGAAACACTAATCCCCGTTGCCTCCCCTACTTTGGTTGAACAGGATAAACTCAGTCTCAATCAACTGGAAAAAGTGCCGTTACTTACTTTCTTAGCCCGTCCCAATTTATGGAACGAATGGTTCTCCAGTGTTAATCGACAAGCCCCTGCGCCTAAATCAGGATTGATGTTTGAAAATTTTCAAATGTTAATTCACGCAACGATTGCTGGACTGGGCGTTGCCTTAATCCCTGAATTTATGATTAAACGAGACTTAAAAAACGGATTGCTAAAACAAGTCCACAGTCGCAATATGCACTCAAAATCGCAATACTTTATGGCCATTCCCAATGAAAAAATGCAAGATGAAAAAATCATCAAATTCCGTGAGTGGTTAATTCAAGAAATTAAACAATCTTAAAAATATATTCGTACTTTGGTTAGCCAAACATGACTAAGTTACCATTTAGTCATGTTTAGTACCGTCATTCTGGTAATAGTGAAATAGTATGTCCTCTACATGTGGCTATCAATTATTCGCTAAATTTTCGCGGAAACGCATTCAAAATAAGGGCAAAAGGCTAACCTTTGAAAAGTATAAAACCTCTACTAAGTTAATCAGTTGCAAAAAACAAAAAAAACCTTTGCAGTAAACTACAAAGGTTTTTATAAGTATTCTATTTAAATGGTGCCGACGGAGGGAGTCGAACCCTCACAGCTTTCGCTACTACCCCCTCAAGATAGCGTGTCTACCAATTCCACCACGACGGCTTGTTTTATTATTCTTTAGGTGCAGTTTCCGTTACTGGCTTAACTTGCCCTGGAACACTACTTCCTACTGCTCCAGCTTGAGGTACTTCGCCAGGAATAGTATTTTCTGTACTGATTGCCGCAGGCACTTCATTCGTAGCTCCTTTGATAATTTCCGTACCAGAGTCAACATTGGTGACTCGAACTAGAGCGATGACCAATACAACGAAAAGTAAAGTTGCACCTGCTGTCAATTTAAACAGGAAAGACCCTGAGCCTTTGGCACCAAAAACTGTACCCGAAGCACCACTGCCACCAGTAAAGGCACTCATGCCTCCTTCTTTAGGTTGCTGAAAGAGAATAACAGCAACGACAATAAGCCCTAAAAGGACAACCAAAATACGTAAAATATCTGCACTCATTTATAATGCCTTAATAATTTGTTCAAATGAATCAATCGTTAATGAAGCACCGCCTACTAAACCGCCATCAACATCTGGACAGCTAAAAATCGCTTTAGCATTTTCGGGCTTAACACTTCCGCCGTATAGTATACGAACAGAGGCGGAGATTGTATCATCATTTTTCGAAAACAGATAACGAATTTTCTCATGAATTTCCTGAATATCATCAATTGACGGCGTTCTTCCCGTGCCGATTGCCCATACAGGCTCGTAAGCGATGACTATTTTTTGTTTTTCTTCAGTTGAAAGCGACTCAATGGCAAGTGCTAATTGCTTGGCAAGTACGGCTTCCGTTTTATTCGCCTGATTTTCTTCATCAGTTTCACCAATACAAAGAATTGGCGTCAAACCAGCCGCAAATGCCGCCTTAACCTTAGAAAAGATAGCCGCATCACTTTCACCATAAATCGCACGTCGTTCAGAGTGTCCGACAATGACATACTGGCAACCAATATCAGCCAGCATCGCCATCGACAGTTCACCTGTAAATGCACCGTCAAGTTTCTCACTGGCAGTTTGTGCAGAAAGGGCAAAGCCCCCCGTATTTTCCGCCTGTGCAAAACCTAAATAAAGCGAAGGCGGTGAAAAAATAATTTCCCCTTGCGTATCGATATTTAACGCTTTGGCAAAACTCTTCACATCAGCTTTTCTGCCATTCATTTTCCAGTTTGCTGCGGCAATCATTTTTCTCATTATCTATTCTCCTATCTTCTTTACTAGCTCGACAAAGTGAGCCACTGTTTTTTTAACAACTGCTTCTTCCTTTGCTTCAACCATCACGCGAACTTTAGGCTCCGTTCCAGATGCTCTAATCAATAAACGTCCCTGCCCTTCTAACTCCTTGTTAGCCAACTGAATAGACCCTAGCAACACCTTATCTTGCATTACTTTATTTTTATCAGCGACTTCGACATTAATCATTTTCATCGGGTAGAGTTGATAATCTGCCAACAACTCATTAAGCGTTTTTCCTGTCATTTTTAAGGTTTTCAAAACCTGTAAAGCCGCCACAATGCCATCACCTGTTGTCGATTTATCCAGACAAATAATATGCCCTGAAGACTCACCACCCAGAGACCAACCATATTCTTGGAGCTTTTCCATTACATGGCGGTCACCAACATTAGCTGCCTGAAATTCTACACCCAGCGATTTAAGTGAAGCAATGGTTCCCATATTGGTCATTACCGTACCGACAACACCCTGAGGCTTTTGTCCTTTGTGAATCAAGCCCAAGGTAATCAGATACATAACTGCATCACCGTCGATTTCTTTTCCTTGAGCATCAACTATCGTCAAGCGATCACCATCACCATCAAAAGCAACGCCCAAATCCGCCTTTTTCTTTATCACTTTTTTAGATAAAGAACGGACATCCGTAGAACCACATTTTTTGTTAATGTTCTCACCATCTGGCTCGTTATGAATAACATGAACTGTCGCACCGAGTTCTTTAAATACCTCTGGGGCAACTTTATACCCAGCACCATTGGCACAATCGACAACAATTTTTAAACCACTCAATTCCAGTCTTGCTGGCACACTGGATTTACAGTGTTCAATATAACGCCCAAGTGCGTCATTAATTCTTTTGGCTTTACCTATATGCTTAGACTTGACGATATCAATGGGCTTATCTTTATACTCATTAAGATACTTTTCGATACTGGCCTCTAACGCATCATCCAGCTTTCTCCCTCTCGCTGAAAAAAACTTAATCCCATTATCATAATAAGGGTTATGAGAAGCACTCACTACAACACCAGCACAGGCATGAAAAGTTCTCGTTAAATAAGCAACCGCTGGTGTAGGAATAGGACCCAACATCGCCACATCAACACCCGCAGCAGAAAAACCAGTTTCCAGAGCGGACTCCAACATATAGCCAGAAATACGCGTATCTTTACCAATCAACACAACTGGATTTTTAGTTTTTTTCCAGTTTTCTTTAAAGGCTCGTCCAGCCGCATAGCCTAGCTTGACGACAAATTCAGGACTCATCAATTCTGAACCCACTCTGGCACGAATACCATCAGTACCAAAATACTTCCCTACCGTTTCTTTTGAAATATCTGACATAATCACTCCTAGTTCAATTGACTATTCGTTTTTTTGGCAAGCGAAGCCAAAAACACAAAACCCAAAACAGCAGCCACAATCGAAGCAAACAGCACGCCTGTTTTTGCTAGGACTAAAATTTCTGACTGCCCCTTAAAGGCCAATTCAGTAATAAAGATAGACATAGTAAAACCAATACCTGCCAACATACCAGCACCTAATATATGTCTAATATCGGTGTTCGCTGGCATTTCGCAAAGATTAAACTTCACCGCTAACCAAGTTGCCAAAGTAATACCAACTGGCTTACCCAATACCAAACCAAACATAACGCCAAGTGTGACAGGATCTGACATCACCGCACCCAATTGACTCACATCAATAGGAATGGCTGCGTTTGCCAAAGCAAAAATTGGGATAATGATAAAGTTCACTGGTAAGTGATGAGCGTGTTCTAAATTTTGCAACGGCGTTTGAGCTCGATTGATACCACGCTCTAGCGTTTGTAAAGTTGCCGTCATACCAGCGTTTTTCAAAACACTATTTTCTCTTTCTTGAGCAATATCAAATCGGTCTAATAATTTTCTCGCCCCATTGACAAAAATTCTAGGCTCGTATTTAGGACGTGCAGGTATTGCCATTGCGGTTAAAATCCCAGCGATTGTGGCGTGAATACCCGAATGGTGCATAAAGAACCAAAGCACAAGCCCAACAATGGCATACAACCAAGGACGACGAATTCCCGAAAGGTTCATAATAAACAATAACATCAGCGTCATTGCCGCATACAGCAAATAAATCCAATGGATACTTTCGGTATAAAAAATCGCAATCACCAAAACAGCACCCATGTCATCGACGATTGCCAAGGCAATCAAGAAAGTCATTAGTGCTTTCGGAACACGATTACCAAGTAGAACTAAGGCGGTCACGGCAAAGGCGATATCTGTTGCCATGGGAACTCCCCAACCAGAAACACCTGCCCCTTGGGTATTTAGCATAAAATAAAACAAGGCTGGCACAACCATACCACCAATTGCCGCACAAATAGGTAACAGTGCTTTACGCAAATCAGAGAGCTCACCAATTAAGACTTCACGCTTAATCTCAAGCCCAACCAAAAAGAAGAACAACGTCATCAAGCCATCATTTATCCAATGGTGTAGCGACAGCGTTATATTAAACTTTTCAGCACCGATAATCCATTTTGATGCCAAAATTTCTTCGTAGTAGTGATAGAGTGGTGAGTTGGCAATAATAAGTGCAATAATTGTACAAGCAACAAGCAACATACCACTGTTCGTTTCACCCTTAATAAAATGCTCTAGCGGTGTCATCAGTTTACCAAAACTTGACTCCCAGGCATTTTGCGGCTCAAGACGTTTTCTTTTTGGAAAGGCAATTTTTTTCATTGTTATTATCTACCACCTAATTGTTTAGTGTTTATTTAAAATATATTTGAAATATCAGCGGGCATTCTAGCACAAAGTCGATAAACAGTCGTAAAAATGCGATTAAGCAAAACTTAAATTCATCATGTTGACCGAAGAATGTTTTGACACAAGGCCTTTGCTAGGGTAAATTCATAAACAAATTATTACCATTGAGGATACAAAACATGACATTAGAAAACACAATCAACACGGCATTTGAAAACCGTGAAAACATCACGCCAGCAGACACTGATGTGGTTAACGCAGTTAACGAGGCAATTGCTTTAATCGAAAGCGGACAAGCTCGAGTCGCAGAACCAACAGCTGATGGCTGGAAAGTTAACGAATGGCTAAAAAAAGCGGTTTTACTCTCTTTTCGCTTAAACGACAATGTCAAAATCGAAGACGGATACACAAACTACTACGACAAAGTAGATAGTAAATACGCAAACTACAGCGAAGCAGATTTCCAAGCAGCTGGCGTTCGCGTTGTTCCACCTGCTGCCGCTCGAAAGGGCACTTTTATCGGCAAAAACGTTGTACTTATGCCAAGCTACACGAACATTGGTGCTTATATTGACGAAGGCACAATGGTTGACACTTGGGCAACGGTTGGTTCTTGTGCTCAAATTGGCAAACACGTTCACTTATCTGGCGGTGTTGGGATTGGTGGCGTTTTAGAACCACTTCAAGCCTCGCCAACCATCATTGAAGACAACTGTTTCATCGGCGCTCGCTCGGAAATCGTTGAAGGCGTTATCGTCGAAAAAGGTTCTGTTATTTCAATGGGGGTTTACATTGGACAATCGACAAAAATTTACAACCGCATGACTGGAGAAATTACTTATGGGCGCGTACCTGCAGGTTCTGTTGTCGTTCCTGGTTCTCTACCTGCTAAAGATGGCTCTCACAGTTTATATTGTGCCGTCATCATCAAACAAGTCGACGAAAAAACACGCTCAAAAACAGGCATTAATGAGTTATTAAGAGACTAAATAACCTGTATTTAACTGAATTGAGCCACCTAAGTCGCATTGAAATCTTAGGTGGCTTTTCAGTCTCTATTAGGGAGTAAGAAAATGAAATTATACGGCATTAAAAACTGTGATACAGTCAGAAAGGCACTGAAATACCTTGATGAAAAAAGCGTTAGCTATGAATTTGTTGATTTTAAAACAACACCGCTGTCTGCGGAAATCGTTAACGATTGGCTCAAGCAATGTCCCGACACACTGGTCAACAAACGCTCTACCACTTTCCGAAAAGTGAAAACATTATGGCTTGAAGCAGAAGACAATCTCGATGAACAAATCAAAATAATCATAGAGAATCCCTCTTTGATTAAACGCCCTGTTTTAGAAAAAGAGAGTGGTGAAATATTATTAGGCTTCAAACCCGAAATATATAACGAATTATAGTCATGTGGATTGACTAGCAGAATAAGCTGAAAGAAAAATGGTGGGACTTCACGGACTTGAACCGTGGACCTGCCGATTATGAGTCGGATGCTCTAACCAACTGAGCTAAAGTCCCTTTTGTTTGAGGCAGAAAGGATAAAATAAACGTCCATTTTTATCAAGTTTTTTATCAAAGTTTATTCATATTCATTTAGCGTTAATGACAACACACTACTTATTCACAAATTCTCTTTGAAAAAATTTAGAAAAATTCATCTTTTAGTACCGTCATTCTGAAAATCCCCAACCACCCTGCAAAGCAGTGGCTTTCGCTGGGTTTCGCTAACGCTCTACGCCAGCCTACGGTTTTTTCTAAAACCACAGAATGACGGTACTCATTTTAGATAATCTAGCTTCCTCCTTTGTAAAGGGGATTGAGGGGGATTTGCAAATGGTAAAATTTTAAGTACAGTGAAATAGATGAGTTTTTGATACAAGGCTTGCCGTCGCGGACAATATTCTCATACGGCAAGACGGCGTAACGCTGTATCAAGAATTTAAGATATTTCAACAACCTAAGTTATGCAAATCTCCCCTAACCCCTCTTTACAAAAGAGGGGGATGTACATGTGTACAACCTGATAACATGGTTTACAAAATAACCTAAGGACATAGTTTACACTTTTTTTAAAATACAGGCATAGCAACTCAACAGGAATCAGCCAA
>PDWI01009628.1_pt1 | contig 11036 bp, 8 predicted proteins | sample 1430891 | NCBI WGS metagenome assembly PDWI01 (sample SAMN01162508, study PRJNA174530) | Oral metagenome, whole genome shotgun sequencing project. | biome: Marine environment; feature: Marine mammal; material: Swab sample of the gingival sulcus; isolation source: swab sample of gingival sulcus... | reverse complement strand
TTGCGAAATTTTGAAAATCAAGGAGTTTACTGGTGTAAATGACTGTTTTCAAAATGAGCGTAACGAAGTATTTGGAGTTTTCTTGCAGAGACTACTTATGAATATCGCATCGGATATGGCAAGTGAAATGACACAAGTCCCGAGGCATCAAACGTAGATATAACCGTGGCTGTAATGAATGTAAGATGGCTTATTTTACCCCATGTCATACACAACAATTTATAGTGCAAAGGTATTAAAGTGAAAAATCGAATCGACACTCTACTAACCCTTATAATTACATTGCATTTTACAAAAAAGCATTTTTTAGCACATAATTTTGCAGTAAATCAGCACTATCCCTGATTAAGAGAAACGGAATTAAACATAGATTTTTCGTTAACAAAATTCAAAATAGCATCAGATATTCCTTGTGCAATTTGTTTTTGTCCTTCGGAGGTAGTCATTTTTTTTCGATCCGATTTGTTCGACAAATAACCTACTTCTACTAATATACTCGGGGAAGTAGAATTTTTTAAAATGACAAATCCTGCCTGTTTTACTCCTCTGTTTCTAGTACCACTGTTTTGAGAAATTGAAGCATTAACCCTATTCGCCAAATCTATACTCTGTGAAAAATGCACACTTTGAAACGCCGATAAAAAGATATGAGCCTCGATAGAATTAGGGTCAATCCAATCATATTTACTCTCAAAATCGTCTTCCCACAATACAGAATTGTTCTCTCGCTCAGCAACTGCAAGATGCTCTCCTTCACCAATACCAAGAGAATAAACTTCTGTTCCGTTTACCCTCTCGTCACTGTAGGAATTGCAATGAATTGAAATAAACAAATCTGCATCTTGTCGCCGTGAAAACTCAATCCTGTCATTCAATGCAACAAATACGTCTTCACCTCTGGTAAGTTTTACCTCTATATTAGATTGATTTGCCTCTATTGTTTGCTCTACATATTTGGATATTTGAAGTGTGATTTCTTTTTCGTTGATAGAGGCGTGAGAAGTACCGTTATCTTTTCCCCCATGTCCCGGGTCTATAACGATGACGAAAGTAGAATCATTTTTATTGTCAAAGAAAAACAAATCAGTTATATTACTGTTAAGAAAATCGACGTTAGGTATACCAAAGGAAACTTTTGGCAATAAAATTGTTAAGAAAAACATAAATGCTGGCAATATTACCAAATATCTATATATAGACCTTAGTTTTGTCATTGTGTTCTGTAGTAGTTTTCTTAACTGCAAATGTAAAAACTATTTTTAATACGTAAAACTTTTGAAAAGAATATTTTATACAATATCATTTTTTTTAACTTATTCGACTATAACATACGGTCAAATTGAGGGAGATAGCTTGGTTTTGAGAGATACAATTATAAAATCAAACATCACACAAGATTCATTAGGTATTGACCGTATAAGCTCTGCAATTGCTGACACTTTGATAAGCGATACAATTTCAAGGTATAATATTTCTAAAGATGCGGTAAATGAAGAAGTGGAATGGGGCGCTAAAGGATTGCAAATAGTAGATAGGGATAGTAATAAGCTAAAATTGTACGATAATGCGTATGTAAATTACGGCACTATAACCTTGAGAGCGGGCTATATAGAGCTTGACCTTGACAAAAAAGAAATAATTGGAATAGAGACAAAAGACAGTATAAGCGGAGCTAAACAAAAGGCTACTTTTAAGGAAAAAGATCAAGAATTTTCAGCTAAATTGATAAGGTACAATATCGAGTCAAAAAAAGGTTGGGTAGAATATGCAAAAAGACTTGAAGGAGATTTGATTATACATGGCAGAGCTGGAAAATATATTAGTAAAGAGGCGGACAGTATAAATCACGTCGATGCGATGTTTATAGAAAGCGGTTTGATTACCAACTGCAAAAACGAAGACAATCCTCATTGGGGTATAAGGGCAAGTAAAATAAAAATGGTTCCCAACAAGTTGGCTGTTTTTGCATCTTCTGTTTTAGAATTGGCAGATATTCCGACGCCGATATTTTTACCATTCGGATTTTACCCCATGTTTCAAGGACAAAAATCAGGGTTGATACTTCCACAAAGGTTGGACAGAAACAATGATTTTGGGGTTGGGTTCAATGATATTGGTATTTACTTGGCTTTGTCTGATTATTTTGACTTAAGAATAACCGGAGATATTTATTCGCGGGGAACACACGGTTTAAGAATAGCTTCCAACTACAACAAAAGGTACAAGTATAACGGAAATTTTGAATTAAGATACTTTAATGCTTTTTCAGAAAGTAAAACAGATGGAAGTATTATAAAAAAACCAGCTTTTAGCTTTAAACTTGTTCATCGCCAAGATAGTAAAGCACATCCTTATCAAAAAATAGGAGGAAATATTGATTTGTCTTTTGCTGGATACCAAAGAGCAGCAAATACAGATTACAGAAATAGAATTAATAATATTGTAACTTCAAATTTTTCTTACACCAATAGTTTACCGGGAACTCCATTTAATCTATCTGTGGGACTGAACCACAGTCAAAATAACTCAACAAGAAAATTCGAGATAACTTTGCCTAATATCGTTTTGAACATGAAAACAATATACCCTTTCAAATCAAAAAATAGGATTGGCAAAGAAAAATGGTATGAAAAAATATCACTAAACTATAGGGGGGAAGCAAAAAATCAAATCAATGCTACAGATACTACCATATTTACAAATGAAGCATTGAGAAACATGAAAACCGGATTAAAAAATAGAATAAGTACAAATGCTACTTTTAGGGTATTCAAGTATTTTAATGCCTCTTTAGGCTTGACTTATAATGAAAAGCATTACCTCAAAACAATCAATAAGGAATTCAACTCTGAAATACGAATTGATACCACATTCGATAATGAGGGAAATATAGTAAAATTTGATACAGTTTTCGGAAGGATAATAACAGATACAGTACCCGGCTGGAAGGTATATAGAAATATAAATCCAAGCATGTCTCTGAGTACCAATAAAACGAAAAAAATACTCTTCAATAAAGGTTTTATACGAGGCTTAAAGCACAAAATATCATACAATTTTAGTTTAAGTGGAAACCCAATAGATGAAGTTGCACTGTATAATAGAACTATTGATACAGACATAAGACCAGAATACAATAAACAGCAAGAATACAGTATATTTGGTTACAGTGGAGCTTATGGGACTTCCAACCCCCAAAAGCAAAATTTAATTCTCAATTACTCTACCAAACATAATATTGAAGCCAAATATTTTTCAAAAAAAGATTCTACAACTAAAAAGATTCCTATTTTGAAAAACTTAAGCTTTGGCGGCAGTTACAATGTTACGGCAGATTCTCTAAATTTTTCGACGATAAGAATTGGATTCAATTTTTCATTATTCAAAAACTTTGTGTCTTTTAGATACTCAGGAAGCCTTGATCCCTATGTTAAAGTTGGAAATAAACGGATAAATAAATTTGTTTGGGATGAAAAGAGATTGCCTTTCAGACACGATTTTTCAACCTTAAACATAACTGTCAACAGTAAAAGTTTTGGACAGATAATCGAAATGTTTTCAAAAAAAGATAACAGTAAAAAACGAAAATCTCGCAAAAAAACTTCAATGCAAAACAATAGGTTTCTAGAAATGATAAAAAACTTTAAAGTTAACTACGATTTGGGACTAAGATGGCAAAACAATAGCAACAATATAGATACTTTTTACGTATCAACACACTCGATAAGACTACACGGAGAGCTGCCAATTTCAAAAAAATGGAAAATTGTAGTACACAACTTTTCTTACAATTTTAAAGACAAGAGATTCAGCTATCCTGATTTTACTTTTGAAAGAGATTTGCATTGTTGGAAAATGAATTTCAGCTGGAGGCCTGAAGCCGGATCATATTCATTTTTCATAGGAGTAAAATCTTCAGTACTCAACTTCATAAAATATCAACACGGTATAAATCCAATTAGAGCAGGACTGAGCAAGTATCAATAATTTTTTAATAAAAAAATTATTTTGTTGCACCAATTTGATACTAAACTTGTTTATTAAGTGAATTTATTTTTATAACGAAAAATTTGAGAAGATATGAAAAACTCAACTGCTATTGTCTTAATCGTTGTTGCACTAGTACTCATAGTTGGTGGTTGCAACAGTTATAACGGCTTTGTGGATAAGAACGAAAATGTAAATAACGCGTGGGGAAAGGTGGAAAATGCTTACCAACGTAGAGCCGATTTGATTCCTAATATTGTAAATACCGTAAAAGGGTATGCTGACTTTGAAAAATCTACACTAACGGAAGTTGTTAATGCAAGGGCAAAAGCCACAAGTGTAAATATTGATGCAAATAATATCAATCCCGAAACATTTAAAAAATTTCAAAGTGCTCAATCCGGGCTTTCATCTGCACTTAGCAGATTGTTGGTTACCGTAGAAAAGTATCCAGAGTTGAAAGCTAATCAAAACTTCCTCGAATTGCAGGCACAACTTGAAGGAACGGAAAATAGGATAAAAGTAGCCAGAGATAAATACAACGATGCAGTAAAGGTTTATAATAAGTCTGTGAAAAAATTCCCGGGTAGTCTTTTTGCGGGAATGTTTGGATTTTTAGGGAAACCATATTTTGAATCTGAAGCAGGAGCCGAGAAGGCACCCGAAGTTAAATTCTAACTATGTTTTTCTTTCCACGAAACTTTTTAACAGAAAAAGAAGGTTCGAGAATAATCGAACATATTGTAGAAGCTGAAAATAATACTTCAGGGGAGATTCGTGTGCACTTTCAGAGAAAGTTGCGTGGTGATGTTATTGATGCGGCAGTCGAAACTTTCAACAGATTGGGAATGGATAAGACCAAAGCACGGAATGGAGTATTGATATTTATTGTGCCTAGAAAAAAAGTTTTCGCAATTATTGGAGATAAGGGCATAAACGATTTGGTTCCCGAAGGTTTTTGGGATGAAGAAAAACAAATTTTACAAAGTCATTTTAAGGATAAAAAGTGTGCCGACGGTATTTGCAAAGTGATTTACAACGTTGGCACAAAACTAAAGGAATATTTCCCCATTCAAGACAATGATAAAAACGAACTGCCCAATGAAATTAGTTATTCGTAGTATTAAAATATCATTATTTTTTCTATTATTTGCGTTTTCCTTAAGCGCGAAAGATATTCCAGTAAGACCAAATACTGCTGTTGCTGATTATATTAATCTTTTGAGCAATTCGCAGAGGAGTTCATTAGAACAAAGGCTTAGAACATTCAATGACACGAGTTCAACGGCTATAGTTTTGGTCATTGATGATTCTACAGAAGGAGAAGATATTTTTGACTATTCCTATAGAATGGCTGAAAAATGGGGTATTGGAGCTAAAGGGAAAGATAATGGTGTCCTGATTTACATCGCTTTCAAGGATAAAAAGATTTATATACAAACTGGCAGTGGTTTGGAAGGAGTGTTGCCCGATGCTATTTTGAAACGTATCATCCGTAATATAGTAAGACCTAATTTTAGAAAGGGTAATTATTATGCCGGAATAAATGGCGCTGTGAATACCATAATGGGATTGGTTTCCGGAGAATTTACCGCAGATGGGGTTGGCAGAAACAAAAATTCTAATTTGGTATATGTATTATCATTTATTTTTCTGATTTTATTTCTTTTGGTTATTTACCTAGTTTATTTGTGTTCCAAAAATGATAATTGTAAGAATGGAGGAGGAGGCTATCACGATGGAGGAAGATATAATTCGGGGGGTGATTGGATTATAGGAGGTGGTTCTGGTTTTAGTGGAAGCTCAAGCTTTGGTGGTGGTAGTGGTTTTGGTGGTAGTGGTTTTGGTGGTAGTGGTTTTGGTGGCTTTGGTGGTGGTGGCTTCAGCGGGGGAGGAGCCGGTGGCGGGTGGTAACGAGAGAAGTAATCTAATTAATCACCTGATTTTTATACCCCTTTGAATAAGTATCTATTATTGGACATTTTTTATATTTACATATAATAATCTGTTTTTAAATATCGTAGTTATGCGAACGATTTATCCTGATAAAATACCTATCAAAGATTTGCATCAGTTTATGCTTGGGAGTATCACACCAAGACCAATAGCTTTGGTAAGTACTCGCAGTAAAAATGGCAATAGAAACATTGCTCCTTTTAGCTATTTTAACGCAATTAGCTCCAATCCGCCTATTTTGGCATTTTCCATAGCCAAAAATTCTGACGGCACAAGGAAAGATACTTTGGTCAATATCCTAGAGACAAAGGAATGTGTGGTAAATATGGTCAATGAAAAAATCGCCAATCAAATGGCATTGGCTGGCATATATTACCCAGCTGATGTCGATGAATTTTTAAAGTGCGGCTTTACCGAATTGAATTCTGACGAAGTAGCAGTACCAGGGGTAAAAGAGGCTCCGATTCAATTTGAATGCACGCTCAATAGGGTTGTATACTTCAATGAGGAAAGCAAAGAGATAGCTCATGTTATTTGTGATGTCAAATGCTTTCATATTGATGAAGATATTATCGATGAAAGAAACAGAATAGAACCGGCAAAACTAAATCTCTTGGGAAGACTTGGCAGGGCTTATTATCTAAAAGTGAATGATGAAAATATATTCACCTTAGCTCAAGGCAAAACAAAATCACCAATCGGTTTCGATGGTCTACCCAGTTGCATCGTAGAAAGTGACATGTTGACAGGAAATGAAATAGCGCAAATAGCAGCCCTCAAATCATTGCCCGATAGTAAAGGAATTGAAGCTAAATTCCCTCAATTATCCGATGTGAATATATTGACAAAAGACGTACACACACTGGCAAAGCGGCAAATATCAAGCGGTAATATCACTGATGCTGTTAGAATACTACTCTATAGTAGCGGTTTATAACGATTTTGATATACGCCTGTACGACCAATGGGAGTATAGTGCTGTATCTTTTGTTATCCTCCGGCTCTATTCATCTTCTTTTTGATTTAAGAACAAGGAACACCGATTAACAATTTTAGATGTATTGGCGAATGTCTGATTTTTTACTACTTCATATTCTTTTGAGCCGTTTCTATACTTTTGGCAAAAATTGAGATTAGTTCATTGTTCTCCTTCTTCGCGTTCTCAATTTTAACGTGTGTTTTGTATAATTTGGTTCATTCTATCGGTTAAAACTTCTTATACCATTTGCACTTATAAATGTCGCATTGGATATGGAAAGTAAAATGAGACAGGTCGAGGCATAAAACGCAGGCATAGCCGTAGCTATAGCGAGGCTTTATAACGATGAGCCGGCTTATTTTACTCCATTTATATGCGACAATTTATAGTTCAAATGGTATTAAATCGGCGTTCGTTAATCCCTGTTCGGTGTTCAATTCAAATTTCCTTTTTTTCCTTGCTTGAAGATAACTAATACCAATAATGCTATTTTATGATACAAATGATATTATTTCTTCATTTCCGGATATTCTATTCTAATGTGGTGAATATTTTTCAACACGTTTTTGAAGACTTCTTTAATCTTTTGAAGTTCCCCAAAAGTCAATTCTGATTCTGAAAGCTGATTATCGTCGATTTTAAATTTTGTAATATTTTCCACCAAATCATCTATATCTTTACCTGTTGGTTTTTGAAGGCTTTTGGCAGCAGCTTCCAGTGAATCGGCAATCATCATTATTGATTCTTCCTTACTTTTTGGTTTTGGTCCTTCATATCTAAAAATGTTCTCATCAAATTCTTGATCAGGGAAGTCATTTACTTGTTTTCGGTAGAAGTATTCTACTCTTGTAGTACCATGGTGTGTAGTTATAAACCTTTGTATTATTTTAGGCAACCCATGTTTTTTTGCAATCTTCAAACCTTGTGTAATGTGATTTAAGATTTTTTCAGCGCTTTCAAAGTTATTTAGATACTCATAAGGAGCATCACCAACTTTTTGATTTTCTATAAAAAATTCCGGTGCGTAAGTCTTTCCTATATCGTGATATAAAGCACCAACTTTTATAGACAAAGAATCCACTCCTATTTCCTTAGCTGCAGCTTCGCTCAAATTTCCCACTTGCAAAGAGTGTTGCAGTGTGCCCGGAGCTTTTATGGTAAGCTCTTTCAATAGTGGTTTGTTCAAATCGCCCAATTCCGATAGCGTTATTTTAGATACAAATCCAAATGGCTTTTCTATCAATGGAATCAAAGGATAGGCGAGCAAAAGAAGTAAGGCATTAAAGACAAACGACAATATTACTTTCCAATTTATTTCTGCCAAAGATCCCGTATTTATCATAGATAGAGCTATATATCCGATTACATAAGTCGCAAATATTATAAAAATACCCTTGAAAAAATTATTCCAAAATCTAAGTTCAGAGAAAATCAGCACAGCTATCATTCCTACCACTAATTGTAATACTGTAAATTCGTAGCCTTGATTGGTAATAAGACTTGCTATTAGTATGATGACTGTGTGAAGATATAGAGCAAGATATTTTTTGAAAAAGTTCAAAACTATAATCGGAACGATACTAAATGGTATCACATAAACATACTGTACGCCCTTTGGGTCAATCAGAGAAACCAAATAAGAAAACAGCATTATCCAAATCAAAAGGAATAACAAATGCAGCGGTTTATCGTAGATTCTTCTATCCGTTTTGTGTATAAAAAGTAGGAGAATACCTATTATTATTATACTAAATACGAAGTACCCTAAATACAATAAATAGAAACTGCTGCTTTTCCCTATGTTATTTACATGTGATGTTTTGTATGAATTAAGTATCTGATATTTTCGTTTTGTTATCAGTTCTTTATGCGATATTATTGTATCACCCTTTAATACAACTCCTGCATTTGGTGATATTTTATTTAGTTCTTCTTCGAGTAACTTTTTATTTAACTCTTTGTCGTATTGCAAATTAGCCTTTATGGGAAGTCGATTTGTGATGTATACAAAGTCTTTATGATAAATTTCAAGTCTTTCCTTTATTTCAGATTTGACTTTTTCTATTGTCTGTATTTGCGATTTTTCTTTCTTATTATCAATACTTTTATCATTTACGATTAGACCATTTTCATTTACTTTTTTATAATCGGCTTCGCTTACTACTCCCGATTTGTATATCAAGTTCAATTCCTTTTTCAAAAAAGATACTGTTTTGGCAAATTCTTCTTCCAATGAGTCATTTTCCGCCGTGAAGTTATCCAAATATACGTAAAGGTCATTTAATTTTTCTTCGTCATATTTAAATACAGGAATAAAACTGTTTTTTATATTGTCCTCTTCTTTTTTTAGCTCTTTTTCAGTTCTTTTTATAGAAAAATTGAAAGGTGCTATGACAGTTTCGTAGTTCCACTTTTCGCCCTGTGAAAATTGATATTGAAAATTTGCTCGTCCCGGATAAAGCAGTGCTATTACCAGTAGTGTTACAAAAATAAAAATATATTTCAAAAATTGTTTTGATATAGAATGTATTCGTTTTACACTTTCTTTCATCTGTTTATATTTTCTGGCTTTTGATTATTTGCCGTTAGCTTTTTTTAATTCTTCATCTTTTTCGGTCTTCCGACCCAATTATATTAATTGCCGCTATTTTTCAAAATAATACTCAAGTCTTTTTCGAGACTGTTATCAGGGGATTCAATAATCCTACCTATTTCACTGTTATTTTTGAATATTACAAAAGTAGGCACAAATTCTATATTCAAGGTATTTTCTTGGTATATAGGAGCTTGCTTTTCCCTGTCTAAGCCTATCATTTCAAGGGAATCAAAATTGTAATTTTTGTATTTTAGTATTTTTATAAATCGCGGCACTTCTCTTCTGCTATCGCTACACCAACTCCCGAACAAAAACTTAATGTTTATACCTCTCAAATCGATGGAATCAAGAATTGTACTATCTATATCGTATGTTGAATATTCTTCTTCATACCAAGTTTTGTAAGGGGGCTTTAGAAAATCATTTTCCTTGATTTTTCCCATCATCATATTTTGTTTATCGCTGTTTTTACATTGGTAAATAGCTGAAATAAGTACTAAAAATACTATTACATTGAACGACGTATATCTCATATTAAATATTGTTTTCCGCAAAATATGTCTATGTCATCTTAAAAAATACCTCATAAAATCGACACTTTCACAAAGGTAATTAATCATATCAATATCTGGCAATGTTATATTATAATTTATAACCTGACTATTTATCGAATCTGAAACATTTGTAAACAAAGGGTAAAAGCGATAGTTTTTGTGATTGCCAATGCCTTAGGTTTCGGATTGGCGATAATACTATTTTCAAGCATCAGAGAATACTTGAAATTGATTGATATTCCCAAGGGGATGAAAGGTGTGCCGATAGCTCTTTTAGTTGCAAGATTATTATCGTTGGCGTTTATGTGGTTTGTGGGAATCGTTTAAAAACCTTTGAATAAAAAAATATAATTATTTTGCGGTAAATATCAATCATAACGGGTATTGAGATATATTTGCACCAACAAAAAATGTTATAGGTGAAAGAATTATCGCTAAAAGTTGAGAGTTTGATATTTGCTTCTGATACTTCTATTTCCATAGATGAAATCAAATATATTTTGGACACTGACCAAGAGGTTCCTGTCGACACAGAAGATATAAAAGAATGTATTCAAGAGTTGATTGCAAAATACAATTCGGAGGAGTACAGTTTTGGGATTGTAGAAATATCAAATGGTTATAGCTTTATGACCAAAAGAGAGTACCACCAAACGGTAGGTACGTATTTGAAGTCGTTGAACACAAAGAAGCTGTCAAGAGCCGCTTTGGAGACATTAGCCATTATCGCCTACAAACAACCTACCACAAAGGCTGAAATAGAACAGATAAGAGGCGTTAATTCGGACTATACCATACAAAAGCTACTGGAAAAAAATCTTATAGAAATAGAGGGTAGAGACGATGGTCCCGGCAGAGCCTTGATTTACTCCACCTCCAAGTATTTTATGGATTACTTCGGTCTAAAAAGCATGACCGACCTGCCCGGCTACAAAGATTTTGACACTAATGAAAATAGTGTGGG
>PDWI01009625.1_pt1 | contig 11037 bp, 9 predicted proteins | sample 1430891 | NCBI WGS metagenome assembly PDWI01 (sample SAMN01162508, study PRJNA174530) | Oral metagenome, whole genome shotgun sequencing project. | biome: Marine environment; feature: Marine mammal; material: Swab sample of the gingival sulcus; isolation source: swab sample of gingival sulcus... | reverse complement strand
TAATTTTTTACGCCTATTTTTTATTGGCACAATGTACATGTTGGCTTTGCAGAAATTAGCTCTGAAAACTCAAAAATAGAGTTTTTCAGGGTTGACTAAGTAATCCCAAAAAAAATTGCAGAAAACTGGTAGGGCTGGAAAAGAGTTATGATAAGTTTTTCAGCACCTAATTTACTTAACTTGTTTTTTCAGGTGCTGCAAAACGGCATCCCGATTGTTTTTCTTTTGATTTAACAGGATAACAACGGGAGCCATGTTTTTATCAGGGATATAACCTGCATAGCAATAAACACCCTTCATAGTGCCGGATTTAACATAGATTTGATGTTTTTTGGGCAGGATATCCTTGGCATATGGGGCAAAACGTTTCAGGATTTGCAGCATTTGTCCGGCACTTAGCCGATTATTTCTGGATAAACCGGAGCCTTCCATAATAATCGGCGTTTTACCGGTAAAGACAAAATTTTTTCTGAGATAATGCCTGGTATATTGTCTGGATTTTTCCCAGGTTGCCGGCGGGCCGTAAGCCTTTATACCCATTTGCAAAAAGATCTGATTGGCAATAAAATTATTGGAAGATTTAAGACCTGCCCTAAGGATTTCCTTGAGGTTTTTGGCCGACTTATACTCCAGCACCTGTTTCCCAGCACCTGGATATTTGCCGGATTTAAGCGAACCGCTCACAACTACTCCGTTTTTAATCAAAAATATCCGAAACAACTCGCCTGCATACTGCAGCTGAGGATGCGGCAGTTGTCCGGCAAATTCTGCCGCACAAACATTGACTATATGGCGGCCAAGACCAAGCCCCTTGCCCAGTTTCCGCATCATCGGCAGGATTGGGGTTTGCGGTTCGGCTGAGCTTATTACCCCGTTTTTGCGTACTAAAATCGGCAGGGTATTAAAATTGACCGCCAAGGCTCCGTTGTCGGCATCATATGGATTAAGCGAGTATTCTGTGCCGTCCACCGGGCCTTCCAGCTGGTAGAGGGAATTATCCAGCACCAAGTGGTTAATGCTGTCTATGCCCTTTTTCTTTAATGCAATGGCGATCAGATTTATATTTTCAGAGGTCAAAAAGGGATCGCCGCCGCCTTTAATCCACAAATTACGCTGCTTGTCCAGATAAAAAGAGGTAGTAAAACGGTAATCTTCTCCAAGTCTTTCCAGAGCCATCAGGCTGGTTAAAACCTTGAGGGTAGAGGCCGGAATAAAAGGCTGATCTTGATTATAACTTTCAATAATCTTGCTGCCCTGGGCAATAAGATAGCCGCCGTTTTCAACCAGCCTGGTCTGCCCGGCAAGGGCGGCCTGCGTTATGGCCCAGCAAAACAGGGTCAGGTAAATTATTCTAATGGCTGCCATGCGGTTTTGATGATTTTAAGCTGCAGGGTTTCATCCTCTGTCAGTGATAAAATATGTCTGACGGCCTCTTGCGGCTTGATGCCGGGAGAGCCTGCCCGATTGATAATCTTTGTTTCCAGCTTGCGTGCCGAAACCATGGTCAAACTTTTTACCAGAGGACGAATATTTATGCTCCTGGTTTTGCCCTTTCTGGTTCTCTCGATGGAAAATTTTGTTTTCTTAAGAAAATTAGCAATAATTTCAGTAGTATTTATAGAAAGATCAGCCGGAAAGGTGAGCAAATAGCTGCTGACGGTATTTTGCTCAAGTTTTCCCGAGTGCAGTTTTATATCGGTAACGGTCAGGCCGGGCGGCAGTTTCCGGTTTAATTTTCTGATAGTATCCTGAATGCTGCCCAGCGGGTAGGGCAGATCCATAATAAAATATTCCACCAGGCTCTCGGTTCCCACCGGCAGGGCCGGGCCAAATGAAATTTTTGGCGAAGGATTAAAGCCTTGCGAGAAATTGGTTTTAATTTCCGCCCGTTTCAAGGCCCTGAACATCAATTGTAAAATTTCCAGATGCCCTAGGAAGCAAATATTGCCAAGCCGCTGATAGCTGACCATATATTTGATATGCTGCGGCTCGGCAGAATGCTTTTGCCCGCGGCTGCCCGGCTGCCCAGACTGATTAGAAATATCTTTTGCCCCGCAGACGATGGGCGAGATGGTCTTAAAATTGCATAAACCGCATTTCTGGCAAGGGTTATAGCGGCAATCCGGCGTATAAATCTCCTTGATTGCCCGCTCTCTTTCCCTTTTAATAAAGGCATCGCTAACTCCCGAAGCAAGATGGGCCCATGGCAGTATTTCATCCTCATCCCTTGCCCGCAGGTAAAAATCCAGCTCAAGCCCGATTTTCTCTGCCGCCTGCCGCCAAAGCTGCAAATCAAAATGCTCCGACCAGCTATCAAGCCTTGCTCCCATCAGCCAGGCCGTTTCAATTAGTTTGGCTAACCGCCGGTCTCCGCGGGAAAAAACTCCTTCCAGATAACTCTGTTTCGGATCATGGTAACTCAAGGTGCAGCCCTTGGTCAGGCCGTCCTTGATACGGAAAATCCGGTTCCGGCTCTCTTCAACCGATAGCTGGCGGTGCCATTGAAAGGGGGTGTGCGGCTTGGGAACAAAGGTGCCAACACTCACCTTGATCTGCCCCTTGCCATGACCGGCCTTGATTCCCTGATAGCGGGTTTTTGCGGCCAGGGCAGGAATCTGATCAATATCTTCATCGGTTTCAGTGGGCAGGCCGATCATAAAATACAGCTTAATAAGTTTCCAGCCCGCAGCAAATGCCTGTTCACTGGTCTCCAGCAGGGCCTCTTCGGTAATGCCCTTGTTGATAACCCGCCGCATCCGCTCGCTGCCAGCTTCGGGAGCCAAGGTAAAGCCGGTTTTCCTCACCCTTTTGATTTGCTCCATGATTTTTTCGGTCAGGGTGCCGACCCGCATGGACGGCATAGCCACCGAGACAAATGAATCGGCAAAACAATCCATTAGCCGGGGCAAAATATGTTCAAGGCAGGAATAATCGCCGGTAGACAAGGAGAGCAGGGATAGTTCATCAAAACCTGTGTCCCGAATGCCTTCTTCGGCAAGTTCCATGATTTGCTCCGACGTTCTTTCCCGCACCGGCCGATAAATAATTCCCGCCTGGCAAAAACGGCAGCCTCGGGTGCAGCCTCGGGCAATTTCTACGCCAAGCCGATCATGCACTATTTTGGCATTGGGAACAATGGGATGGAGCAAGTGATCGATGCGGTCAAGATTTGCCAGCACCCGTCTTTTAACCGCGGGCGTGCCTTTTTTAGAATTTATCTTGGCAATAGTCCCTGTACTTGTATATTCGGGGTGGTAATTTGCGGGGCGGTAAATTCCTTCCACCTGTTCGATGAGGCTGATTAGCTGCTCCCTGTCAAGGCCGTCTGTTTTTGCCCGGGCAACCAGGGCCGCTATCTCCAAAATGGCTTCCTCGCCGTCTCCCAGCAAGATTAAATCAAAAAAATCCGCCACCGGCTCGGGGTTCATGGAGCAGGAACCGCCGCCAAGGATGATTGGATGCTCATCCTGGCGGTCTTTTTGGTAAAAGGGAATGCCTGCCAGATCTAAAATGGTTAAAATATTGGTATAACAAAGCTCGTAGGGCAGGGTGATACCAAGAACATCAAAGGATTTTAGGGGCCTTGCCGATTCAAGCGTGGTCAGTCGGCGGCCTTTTTCACGCATCAGCCTTTCTACGTCCGTATCCGGGCAGAAACAACGCTCGGCCAGATAATCGGGGTGCTGGTTCAGGATATGATAGAGAATCTGCAGGCCCTGATGGGACATGCCGATCTCATACATATCAGGAAAAATTAGGGTGAATAAGGCCCGGCAGTCAGCATGTTCCTTGATGGATGAATTATATTCGCTGCCAAGATAACGCCCTGGTTTTGCGATATATGGTAGGAGTGAGTTTTCTGTCATTAAATTTTTTTTTACTGCCGGTTTTGCAAAAATTAAATCTGTGTTGAAACTGGCGGCCATGCAGCCCGCCTACCGTTTAATTGAAATTGATTGACCTTTCAAGCAAGAAAAGTTAGTTAGGGCAGGAGTGTTTTATTATGGTTGAATAAATAACAAGGTGCTGTCTTGAAAATGATGAAGAAAATTGTCCTGTCGGCGGCTCTTCTTTGCTGGCTGCCCATATCGGCCATGGCCGCCATTGATGCCGTATTTTATTATAATGATGAGCATTTTGGCGAAACGGTAAATTTAAGGCTGAGTACTCCTCATACACCCAAAATATTTACCATCGCCGGAGAAAAACCAAGGATAGTCCTCGATTTTATGGGGGTTGATTATTTGGGCGGCAAAAATACGGTCGAGGCGGACGGTGAACTGGTTCGAGGGGTGAGGATTGGCAGTCATCCTGAGCCTTCACCAAAGACCAGAGTGGTTATTGACCTTGCATCAGGCATAGAATTTTCCTACAGCAAGGAGATGCTGGATAATCTGCTGACCATCAGTATTTTCAAGGCTGCGGACGGCAAGCCTGCTGGCACCGTGCCAGATGGAGCAGGTCAGAATGGCCCGGAGTCATCGCAGGATGAAATGCTTTTTAGCTTGGAAAAGCGGCCTGGCAATGATCCATTTTATCCGAAATCTTCCGATCTGCCTGTTAATTCTGATAAAACTGAAACAGATGAGGTCTGGCCCAAGCAGGCCGAAGAAAATCTTACAGATAATAGTCAGGCCGAACAGCTTCCTGCTGGCATTGCCGAGCTTTTGGAGATCAGCTTTGATGATAAGTCGGACAAGGGAGAAATGGTGGTATTTAAGCTCAACGGCTTTCATCCGCCCAAGATTTTTGGGGTTGAAAAGGATACTCCAAGAGTAATTTGTGATTTTCCGGATACTGCCCTTGCGGACGGCGTTAACAGGCTGATTGAAAGTAACGGTGCCAATATTAGTAAAATCCGTACTTCAAAACTGGATAATCCCGACAGGGTACGGGTGGTTATGGAGCTTGTCCCCAACAAGACCCATAATCTGCAGCAGCTTTTCTTCAAGGAAGAAAATATTTTTATCATTATTGTCAACAATTAGGCAGATGATCGGTAACAGCACCATAGAAAATATGGTGCTGTTTGGTTAAGGATTTCCTATTTTTACCACCGCCTAATCCCAGTCAAGCAGAAGCTGCTGACCCTTGAGGCTGCGTATATCGGTAACATCCTGCCCGACTTCCAGACATCCCAGATATTTATAATCCTTGCGGACGGCAAAATAACGGATATGGATGAAAACGCCGTTAAGCTCCAGCCAGAATTCAGCCTTATCCCTTTCACCGCTTTTGAACTTGGCAAGGATTTCCTCTACAATATGGACGCTTTTAGGGGGATGACATTTACTGACTTCACGTCCGATAATACCATCGCTGCGTGGAAATATCCGGTCTGGTGTCTGGGAAAAATAGGCGACCCGATTGTTTTGATCAACAAAGGTCATATCAATGGGCAATTTTTTAAGAATGGCATTGATTACTTCCGGCTCCAGCTTGCCGGTATCAAGATTAACCAGCCCGTTAGAGACAGTTTCTTCCTGCTCTTCCGGCAGCCAGGCATCCTTTGGATCAATCCAGGCAAAGCCGATCTCGCTTTCACCCCGCCTGACCCTACGCCAGTCATCTTCGGAAAAGACCTCGGCCACCATCGGCAGCAGCACCCGCTCCTCCTTGAAAACCATGTCCCGAACGGCAACCGTCAGCTCCGTTACTGCAGCAACAGCCGGGGCATGATGGTTTTCCTGCAGTTTGGCCAGAGCATCTTTGAACATCTTGCGGATTTCATCGTGAATTTCCCACATTACCTGCGGCGGTGCGGTCAGATCATGGGCTTCCATCACCGGAAAAAGCTGATTCTCCTTGCGTTCATAATGCCGGATAATCTCCGCAAGCTCGGTTACGCCCTGTTCAAGGCCGCTGCGGGCGGCAGCATACATCAGGTCATTTTGCAGCTTGCCCGCCGATTCAAAAAGGATTTTGGCCTTTTCTTCTGCAAGGACGTTTTCCTTTTGAAAACTATCAATCGGATGGCCCTCCGGCATGGCGGGGAGTTCCGGTTTTTCGCGGTCTGCGGTAAAAAGTTCGACATGAAGGCTGCACAGCTTTTTTATCTCGGTTTCAGGAATACCGTCAGCCACAAGCTGCTGTTCCATTGCCCCGATTTCTGCCGGTGAAACCTCCCGCAAAAGGTCATGAAACTGCTCTCTTACCTCATCAATACCTTCGCCGTTATGCAGCCGCATGACAATCTGCTTAAATCTGTCAATCCGCTCTTCACGGCTATTCTGCAATGGTGATTCAATCTCCTTTTGATTGACCAGGGTGATGGAATCTCCTGTTTTTCTAAAGATTTCAGCGGTCATACCAAGGAGCAGCTCCTCGGCCTCCAAGCCGCCAATAACTGCCGCCTTTGCAATGGAGGCAAAGGGGGCCATGGTTTTTCTAAGTACCGGGTTTTTCAACTTATTGTACTTGGGCGACTGTGCGAGCAAATAATCCAGAAGAAACGGATAGCTGTCAAGTAAACTGCCTATTTTGGTCTGCAGGGATATTTCCATGGTGTCCTCATTTGTTTATGGTGGTTGATTTATTCTGCCCATCCCGTCAGCTAAAAATTTCCTAGATAGGAGGGGCAATGGTAACCAGAATCCGCATCCGGCTGTTGTTGCCGGCTCGAACGCCATGCGGCTCCCGAATTGCCGAGACCAGGAGGTCGCCCTGTTTGGCCGGCATTTCTACGCCGTTTTCCCCCAGAAAAAAACCTTCACCTGCCAAAACCAGAATGGAAAGCTCGCCGTCAAGATCGTGGGAATGCACCGGGAAGGTTACGCCTGGATCGAGATTGAAGTTAATAATCTTAAAATTTTCTGAAGTTTCCACCAGAAAAAATCTTTTAATCTGACCTTCTCTAAATTCATTGGTCTCGTCAAGATGAAATAGTTCCATAATCTTCTCCTTTTTTTAAGATAGGTATGCAGTTATGACCATTAAGGGCCGCTAACTTTTATATAACCAGATAAATCTGATAAAGAAATTGATCTATGTCAAAAAGAAGAGAAAAAAATGATATTATCTCTTGCTGGCTTGTTTTTGGGCAAGCTGGCCGCAGGCGGCCGAGATGTCAGAACCGCGGCTGTTTCTGATAAATACGGAATAATGGGCTTTGCGTAAAATATTCTGAAAGGTTTCCATTTTTTCCCTGGAAGAGCCTTTATAGGGTAGACCTTTGCAGCTATTAAAGGGCAATAAATTGATTTTACAAGGAATATTACGCAGCTTTCGGGCAAGAATTTTTGCCTCTTGTTCCGAATCGTTGATGCCGTCCAGCATCACATACTCAAACATGATGCGTTTTCGCTTGGCAATGGGGTAGGTTCTACAGGTCTCCAGAAGCTGCTCGATGGGATATTTCCGGTTGATGGGCATCAGCCTGTTTCTGGTCTCATTATCAACCGCGTGGAGCGATATGGCAAGATTTACCGGCATAAAATGTCCCAGTCTGTGCATTTCGGGAACAATGCCGCAGGTCGAGACCGTGATGCGTCTAACTGCCATATCCAGGCCCTTGGGTTCTGTTAAAATATCTAGTGATTTTAACAGATTCTCCGTGTTGTTCAAAGGCTCGCCCATGCCCATAAAAACAATATTGGTAATTCTGGACAGGGGTATTTTAGAATTTTCTCCATGATGGGCGGTAAGATAATCTCTCACCGCCAGCACCTGATTAACTATCTCGGCAGGTTCGAGGTTTCTCTGGTATCCCATTGAAGCAGTGAGACAAAACCTGCATCCCATGGCACAGCCAACCTGTGAGGAAATGCAAAGTGTATTCCGGTCTTCTTCGGGGATTAGCACCGACTCAATGAGCTTGCCGTCTGCAAGTTTGAAGGCAAATTTGATGCAGCCGTCCGCCGATTTCTCGGTGGTATAATCATCAAATGATGAAAAAAAGGCGTTTTCACTCAGAACTTTTCTAAATACTTTCGCCAAATCAGTCATTTGAGAGAAATCTTTAATCCCGTTTCTATATAACCAGGCGATAATCTGTCTTCCCCTGAAGGCCGGCTGACCCAGCTTAACTACATAGTCAACCAGTTCGCTCTGGGTCAGATTACGGAGATCGGTCTTGGAACTCATAGCAAGTTCAGGCAGGGTTTTCCTGTTCAAATTTTCGCATAAAGCTGACCAGTTCCACCACCCCTTCCTTGGGAAAGGCATTGTAGATTGATGCCCGGCAGCCGCCAATGGAACGATGACCTTTCAGGCCGTTTAATCCGGCCGCCGCCGCTTCTGCGATAAATTTTTTTTCAAGTTCTTCATTCGGCAGGTTAAAGGAAACATTCATCAAAGAACGTGAATCGGGCCGGGCGTGGCCGCGGTAATATTCGGTTGCATCGATAGCCTCGTAGAGCAGGGCGGCTTTTTCCCGATTAACTGCTTCCAGGGCCGCAACTCCGCCTTGCCTTTTCACCCATTTTAATACCTCTCCCACCGCATAAATACCAAAGCACGGCGGGGTGTTGAACATGGAACCCTTGTCGGCATGGGTTTTATAACGGAGCATGGTGGGTATGGTTTCTAAAGAGCCATTCAGCAAATCGTCACGGATAATAACCACGGTAACTCCAGCCGGGCCGAGATTTTTTTGAGCTCCGGCAAAAATAAGACCGAAAGGGGAAAGATCAATTTTTCTGGATAATATGTCGGAAGACATATCACAAACCAGCATTTTATCTGATTTCGGCAGGTTATGAAACTGAGTGCCGTAAATAGTATTGTTGGAAACAAAATACAGGTATCTGGCATCATCCGGCACCTGGTATTGCCCGTCCTTTGGCACATGGTCAAACTTGCTGTTTTCACTGGAATAAACCACCTCGATCCGGCCAAAATTCTCAGCCTCTTTGATGGCCTTTTTGGCCCAGGTGCCGGTGTTCAGGTAGGCCGCAGTCTTCCCGCCGGCCAGTAAATTCATCGGCACCATAAAAAATTGTGTCGATGCCCCGCCCTGAAGAAACAATACCTTATAATTATTTGGTATTTCCATTAGTTCACGCAGCAGGCTTTCGGCCTCTTCAGCCACAGCCATAAACTCCCCGGAACGGTGGCTAAGTTCAATCAGACCGATGCCGGTATTCCTAAAATTAACTATATCCTGAGCAGCCTGCCTCAGGACTTCACAGGGCAGGGTTGCTGGGCCTGGGCTGAAATTATACACTCTTTCTGGCATTATAATTCTCCTTAATTTTTATCTTTATCTAATTGTTTTATGATAAAATATCACACTGACGCATTGCCTCGTACAAAACAATTCCGGCACTCATGGCAAGGTTGAGACTGCGGATATTTTCGTTTTGCATGGGCAGGGTTAAACAGCGGTCATGGTACAGTTGCAGCACTTCTTCCGGCAGCCCCTTGGTTTCCTTGCCAAAAACCAAAAAATCACCGATCTTGAATTTCGCCTGGATATAAGGGCGGCTGGTTTTGGTGGTGAAAAAATGCAGATGATTTTCCTTACAAGCGGCGAGAAAATCATCAAAACTATCCCAATATTTAATGTTTACGTATTTCCAATAATCCAGTCCGGCCCTTTTCAAGTGCTTGTCATCGGTTGAAAAGCCAAGCGGACGAACCAGATGCAGGGTGCTGTTGGCCGCCCCGCAAAGCCTTGCTATGGAGCCGGTATTGGGTGGAATTTCCGGTTCGACCAGTACTATGTTAAACGACACTGAAAAACCTCTGGTTCCTGTTTGCAGATTTTCTTTTTTTATTCTATGTTCTCTAGGCATTTTTATCTGAAAGACTGGATTTATAATTGCAGACAGCAGATTTCACAAGCAAAATTTACAAAACAAACTAAGCCCCATGACTGGTTACCGCTGCCTGGTATTATTGCTGCTTTGGTTATTTTCCGTCTGCTGGTCATTGGCGGGGCAGGGCGGTTTGTTTCCCGTTAAAAATGAACCGGCACTTGATAACTTGTATCTTGCTGAAAAAATTACCAAATGTCAGGATAATCAGGGCGGCTGCCCGTGGTTTTTCTTCCAAAAAATTTCCCTGAAGTCTGCTTCCGCCGAGCAGCTTTGCCTGATCAAGGGGGTTGGTGAGCATACTGCCCAAAAAATAATCGATTACCGCAGGCAAAATGGCGGGTTTTCCGGCTGGAGCGATTTACAGAAAATTCATGGGATAGGTGCGAAAACCATCAAGCACCTGTCCACCCAGGCCTGTCTGGAGCAGCATTGTGATTGATTTTCCCTGCAAATGTCCGTTGATTATGCTGGCCGGGCCTACGGCGGCGGGCAAGACGGCTCTTTCCATTGAGCTTGCCCAAAGGTATCAATGCGAAATAATCAGCGTTGATTCCATGCAGATCTACCGGGGGATGGATATAGGAACGGCCAAGATTAGCCGGGCGGAAATGGGCGGCATCAGGCATCATCTTATAGATGTGGCAGATCCCGGCGAGCCTTATAATGCCGGACGGTTTGCCGCCGATGCCGTTAAGGCAATAAGTGAGATAATAGGCCGGAATAAAAGGATTTTGCTGACCGGCGGCACCGGCCTTTATTATCAGGCCCTGCTTTTTGGTCTGGCGGAGGAAATTCCGGCCTTTCCGGAAATTCGGCAGGAATTGATTGAGCATTATATAGCCAGCAATAAAAACTCTATTTTACATCAAGAACTTTATTTAATTGACCGGATTAGTGCAGAAAAAATCCATAAAAATGATAGCCAAAGGCTGGTTCGGGCCATGGAAATATTTTTAGGAACCGGCCAGCCCTGGTCGCAATGGCTTGAGCAGCATAAGCATAACGGGCAGCCGGAAAGATTTACCAATACCGCCCTAATCTGTCTTGATAGAGACCGGGATGAGCTATATAAAAGGATTGATTTACGCTGCCGGATTATGATTGAATCAGGTCTGGAGCAGGAGGTGAGGGGGCTGCTTGAGCAGGGATATAGCCTAAAGAACCAGTCAATGCGTGCCATAGGCTATAAGCATATGGTTGAATATATTCATAAAAAATGCACCAAGGATGAAATGCTGCTGACCATGCAGCGGGATACCAGAAGATATGCAAAACGGCA
>PDWI01009624.1_pt1 | contig 11041 bp, 6 predicted proteins | sample 1430891 | NCBI WGS metagenome assembly PDWI01 (sample SAMN01162508, study PRJNA174530) | Oral metagenome, whole genome shotgun sequencing project. | biome: Marine environment; feature: Marine mammal; material: Swab sample of the gingival sulcus; isolation source: swab sample of gingival sulcus... | reverse complement strand
TCATAAGGCACATCCATCTTTTTTAGTTCACCTTTGGCGTTCTTCTCATAATAAATATTATCATTTGTTTTTATTATCTCAGAATCCTGTAAATCCTTCTTTTTGAGCTTGCCTTCTTCAAATAATCTTTGCTTTTCCGCTTTTATTTTTTCTAGTAAAACGGATGCAGGTTCATCGTTTTCATCTTGTTCAACTAACTTACCACGCATGGCAATATCCAGTGTTTTTTGCTCTAATTGTTTTGCTAAGTTTTGTAGCTCTACTTGATTTTCTTCTATTGTATCAATTAAAGCAAAGAGTTCTTCTATTTTATCTGCTATACGCTTTTGTTCAGCTAGTGGTGGAATTAACCAAATCAATTCATTTTTAAGATATTTTACCGAACCTAAATTTTTTATTGCAGTACCAGCTGCATCATCATTTAACTTCTCCACTTTATGCTCAAATAGCAATAAAAAATAATTTATATCTATGATATTTTCATTTATTCTAAGCCTTAACAAAGCTTGATTTATAACACCTTTTGGAGCGTCTTTAGGTATTACGTAATATTTTCCTATTGTTCCAGCACAACTAATAATAATATCCCTAGGCTTTATTTCAAATGCAATTAGTCTATCAAAATCATCCTTATTTAAATAATAATTTCCATACGCATAAGTTTTTTTTATTGCATTTCCTTGCTCGTATACTTTATAGGTATCTTCTGTTTTCGGTACAAACATACTTTTTTTTATTGAACTACCAAACGGGCCTCTTTTAATTGAGCCATTTTCTAATTTAACTATTTTAGGTAGTCGTGTGATTTCCCAGCCCTTTGGCAATTTATAAGGCACATCAATCTTCTTTACCGTATCATCCTTATATTTTTCATAATACAAATCATCATCTGCTTTAAAAATTTCTGTTTCATTTTTATCCCGCTTAATCTTCTTTTGTTTAATAAGTTCTTCTTTTTCAGCCTTTATACGCTTTAATAGCTCGCTTGCAGGCTCATCATTGTCATCTTGCTCCACAAGTTTACCACGCATCGCCATATCTAGGATTTTTTCCTTTAACGCTTTTGTATCTATCATTCTTCTATACCACCTAATAATTCATTTAGTTTTGTTACTGCATTGGCAATATTATCAGACTTTTCCTGCATTAGTTCTAGCATTTCAGATATCGTATAATCAAGGCTATCATTTTCAGCCTCAAGCCACGATATATCAAGGCTAGTATTGTCGTTACTATAAATTTCTTCCACCGTAAATTTTTTCCATCTACCATTGGTATTTTCTTCACTCCAAGTCTCTGCTCTGTTTTGAATATCGTCCCGTTTATAACAAGCTATAAAGTCTTTAAAATCGTTTTTATTTAATGGATTTCGTTTACCAAAAGAACGCATATTATTACGCATATCGTAAATCCATACTTCTTTTGTATTATCCTTTTCACTAATACCACGATGAAAGAATAAGACATTTGTTTGCACGCCTTTGGCATAGAAAATACCAGTAGGCAATCTTAAAATAGTATGCAAATTACACTTATTCATCAAATCTTTACGTATGGACTCACCAACACCACTATCAAATAAGACGTTATCAGGTACCACCACAGCTGCTCTTGCCTTACCTGTGGTTTTCAATGAATTATAGATGGTTTGTAAAAAATTAAGCTGTTTGTTACTAGTTTCATAAGTTAAATCATCACGAGTCGCTCTTTCACCACCCTTTTTTGTTCCAAATGGGGGATTGGTAAGGACTAGATCAAAATCGCTCATCCACTTACCATTAGCCGATAGGGAATCGCCTTGTTCTAGCTTGCCTTCTATGTCATGCAAAAGAGCATTCATCAGTGCCAATTTATGCGTATTTTGAACTAACTCCATACCAGATAATGCGTCTTTTTTCTGAAAAATGACTTCCTCAGGAGATAAATCAAAAAAGTCGTCATATTTTTCTTTTAGGTAGTGATTAGCCGCTATCATAAAGCCGAATGTTCCCGCCGCTGGGTCATTTAATCGTTCTCCTTTTTCAGGATTCATAAGTTCTACCATAACATCAATCAATACCCGTGGCGTAAAATATTGCCCAGCACCTGATTTTGTTTCATTGGCATTTTTTTCTAATAAACCTTCGTATAAATCTCCCAAGCCTTCTTCTTTTGCAGAATACCAGTCCAGAGCATCAATATCTTTTATTATTTTTTCAAGATTTTTTGCCTCATCAATATGAGTTGAGGCATCCTTATAAATCATATTTAAACGTTTATCCTGTACCTTGTCAGCATTACCAAGATCTAATAATAATTGTTTATAAAATTCTTTGAGTTCTAAACCTTCTTTAGTAATTAACTGATCCCATCTGTAATCCATTGGAATAACGTCTTCTGCATCTTGTTCTTTCATCATTTTTAAAAATAGAATATACGTTAATTCAGTAACATAGTTTTGATAACTAATGCCATCGTCACGCAGTATGTCTGCCATTTTCCAAAGTTTTGCTACTATTTCGTTGTTTGTCATAGTTGTTTCTCCTCGTATTTTTTTGCTTGTTTTTTATGCTCTGCATACTTTGATGAGATCCGTTCGACTTCATTCGCTACGCTCATTCCGCTCAGGATTACATAAGGAACATTCAGGATGATAAAATCATAGCTATGATACATACAAATACTCATTGATTTTATCAATGACCTCGTCCAGTTTTTCACCTATCACTTTCTTTGCCTGCTTATAACCACCGCTATCTTTCCAAACCGATGTTTCATCAAAATATTCCTTAGCATTAGGAGCTAAAACCGGTGTATTAAGCAATTGTTTTTCAATACGTTTCAGCCATTTTTCTTGTTTTGGCGTCCAATCTTCCATACCATATATTTTTTGCATCGCCTGTTTTATTCGAGTATCATGAGCAATCAAGGATTCGCCCAGTGCAGCCTGCCGAATAAAACTAATAATATCCGCTAGAACAGATTCTTTCTTTTCTTGTTTCCACGCCGCTTGCAGGGACTTTTCATCAAAATTATGTTCTTTTAATCTTAAATTTAGGTCGTATAAATCCTTATAGGTCAAGTCTTTTGGTCTTGTTGCAATGATATGTAAGGCAGGAATCAAACTGATATTTTCTTTTATAAACTTATTAAAAGATTCTAAATAATCCGCAGGTTTTAAATTATGTTCACCATAAGTCCGAATCACATCCGTTACCTTATCTTCATGATCAGATACAGCAATTTGATTTTTATACTTAGTATAATTTGCCGCTCTTATTATGTTCTGCTCTTCTTTTTGCAATTCAATAATATTCATCGTTTTTAAACTATCTAGCCACTTATTGAAATTTTCTATTTTATTTAAGACTTGAATATCACTGATTTCTTCATCGCTTAATCGTTGTTTTCTTCGTTGGAGTTTGGCAATCAATTCTGTTTTAAAAAATTCAAATTTGTCTTCATCCGTTGAATTTAAAGCACTACCCAAAACATCCCCTATTGTTTTTTTGACGTCTTTAACAATTGGTTTCATATCGGTAATATCCTTCAACGAATCATATAGATGAACCGCATCATATATTTTAAAAGATTCTTTATTTATTTTAGGGCATAGCCTTGTTGCCCTACCCAACATTTGGTCATATAAAATTCTAGAGCGAACTCGCCTTAAAAAGACTAAATTGACAATTTCTGGAACATCAATTCCCGTGGTCAATAAGTCCACGGTAATGACGATGCTAGGGTTTTTTTCATTTTTAAATTTTTTGATTTCCTCATTTGGCTTGTCAATATAACCAGTAATCTTTGAGATGGCATCGTCTTCCACTTTGATGTCTGATTTTTGATAGGCTTCTTTAAGCAACCTCAATATTAATTCAGCGTGTTTTTCATTGGCTGCAAATATCAATGTTTTTCCCGCTTCATTGGGATCAATATATTCACTTAGCTTTTCTAAAATCACTCTGTTAAAATTCTCCGTTATTACTTTTTTGTTAAACTGTTCCACATCAAATTGCAAGTCATCTTCCAGATACGCTTTGTCAATGACTTTGTTTTCATCATCCCAAATTGTGATGTCTTGTCCACTTTCAAATTTTATACCATGTGCCATCAATTCTGTTTCAAAGCTGAAAGGTGGATCGTGGTCGATTAGATTGCCATCTATAATCGCTTGTTTGTACGAATAAGTATAAATCGGTTCACCAAAAATTTCTGTGGTATGGAGGGCAGGGGTCGCTGTTAAACCGAGGACTGCCGCATCAAAATAGTCAATTACTCTACGATACTGACTCACATAATCTTCATGATTTTGATACAACAGCTCCTCTTCTGTCATTTCTCTATCTTCAGTATATCCTCTGTGAGCCTCATCCACTATGATAAAATCATACATTCCAACAGATGGTATATCTCCCATATCATCCTGATAAAATAACCTCTTTACCATGCCTTGAACGGTTGCAATTTGAATTCTTGTTGTCTCTTCTGGCATGATATCGCTCAGCTCTTTAATATCATATAAACTAGCAAAGGCATCATTATTTATCTTCGTGTCCTTCAAGGTATCAGCAACCTGAACGCCTAAACTACGTCTATCCACCAAAAATAACACTCTTCGTACTCTCTTTGTTTTAATCAAACGGTACATAAGGGATAAAGCTAATCTTGTTTTACCTGTTCCCGTTGCCATTGCCAATAACATTCGTCTTTTGTTTTCTCTTAAAGACTTTTCTACAGCTTGTACCGCCTCTATTTGATAATATCTCTCCGCAAAATCGGGGAAGGCTTCCTTTTCTAAATCTTTGATTGCTTGTGTTTCATTCACTATGAGCTTTTGCTTTAAATCCTCTGGGCTATGAAAAGCCTCTAAGGCAAAGGATGGCTTAAAAGGATTCCTTGCATCCCAAAACCAAATACCCGATTGCTCCGATAATTGTTTCAAATAAGGTCTTCCGTTAGTGGAATAAATAAATGGAATTTTATAATCTCCATATTCGCCCTCTATCTCATATTCCATCGAATTTTTTATTTCTTTTGCATATCTTTTTGCTTGTAAAAGGTCACCAGCTATAGCTTTTCCATATTTTTTTGCCTCAATAACCCCCACCAATTGCAATCCAATAAATAATGCATAATCAGTATAACCACCTATAGTAGGGACTTCTGATATTGCCATGTTTTTATTTTTTTCTGGTCTGGCACCCTTTCCCCAAGTAAGCTGTTCTGTATCCACTTCCCATCCAGCATTTCTGAGCTTTTCATCAATAAACATAAGTCTTGTTTCTTTTTCATTTAATTCCGACTTACATAAAAATGCCTGCGAACGTCTTCTGCGTTCTTTTCTATTTTCTTCATCCGTCTTATTATTAGATTGTCTGACAAACTCCTCTAATTTTTCTTTAAATTCTTCTTTTTCCGACTCTGCCAAATCGATCTTTGCCTTAAGTTCTTCAATTTCTTTCTTCCTTTTTTCTTCCACATCCACAGGTTCTACAAAATCTTTTGCCTGAAACTCCAAGGAACCATATACTTCTTCAAACCAATTAGCCAAAAAATGACTAATACGTAGTGTGGACATAGCAACTTTTTGATTACCATAATTTCCATGAGCTGCCTTATTTCCATTCTTTCTTATGGTGTGGAAAATATTTGAAAGTTCTCTATTAATAACATATTCTTTTTCTAGTTTTCTGATCTTATCAACTTGCTTACTCAAGGGATTGTAAGGAAGTTTCTCCATCGTAAAGATTGCCTCTGTCATTTGTTCTGCAAATAGTCGTAACTTAATAAGGGATGTATTCGGATCACGGTAGACATTGTCTTCCGCCTGTTTAGCAAGTTTGAATAATAAGCCCCACGTATTTGATAAATGAACAAAATTACTCATACACATACTCCTTCTTGATAATTTTATTATGAGAAGTTGAACAATGTAATTATAACACGATGACTTATCTTTTTATATGTAAATACATAAAATCTTTTGATTTTATGAAGAAAATAAATAGTTTTGAAAGTTTTGGTACAAGATTTTTTGGCAATCTTCCTTAGCTATGCCCTTGATATCAGAAATAAATTTCATACTATTTTCAAGCATTTCAAGACTCTCGTTTAATGATATTTTTCTATTAAAAACCCACTCTAAAGCCTCTATACCATCGGTTTCCAGTAAGAGTCTACTCATAGGAACTCTTTTTATAATGTTTACTATTGTTGGATTTTTCAAATAATCGGGGTTAATCGTAAAATAGCAGTCTTGTCCTATGTATTTATCCAAATGCTTTTCATCATCATACCAATGCACTAGTTTTTTTACGCTATAGTCCTTTATGATTTCTGCAATTTCCTCTTCCATTCCCTTGGTGTGTAAAACAATGGGTTTTTTCAGTTTTTCTGCCATATCTAACTGTGCAATAAAGACTTTTCTCTGTATTTCTAGATCCACTTCACACCATTCATTATCTAAGCCAATTTCTCCTATAGCATGAGCTTTTTGATAGAGGTTAAGATATTTGTTCAAAGGCTCCATATCAGAAAAAATGATTTTATCTGCATCCCATGGATGAATACCAAAGGATAAATAAAGCGTATTATTTTCTATTTCAGTTTCAAAGTAACTAGCAATCTTATGATATTCTTCTTTATTCATGGTGTTGACGAGCATCTTTAAATTAACAGCTTGTAAGACTTGTTTATATTCCTTAAAATCTTTTTCCCTTAGGTGTATATGACTATCTACTAACATATTTTCTCCCATTTCAATAATAGTATCGATACTAATGCATTCCATCTAATTATATGGTACAATAACATACAAGATTATGTAAAGTAGAAAGGGAAGTATTTTGAGAATTAATAAATATATCGCGAGTTCTGGCTTATGTTCAAGAAGAAAGGCAGAAGAATACATTGTATCAAAAAAAGTCACTATAAATGGTAAAATTGCAGAGCTTTCAAGTCAGGTGTCTGAGAATGATACAGTAAAACTAAATGGAAAAATAATTAAACCAGAAAAAAGGACTGTCACCTTAGCCTATAACAAACCCGTTGGAATAGAATGTACAGCGGATTTAGAGAATAAAAATAATATTCTTTCTGCCATTAATTATCCAATTCGACTATTCAATGTAGGAAGACTGGATAAAGATTCAGAAGGCTTGATTTTATTAACAAACGATGGTGACTTGTGTTACAAACTGACAAAAGCATCCGAATTACATAAAAAGGAATACATCGTGACTGTCAATAAGCCGATTTCCGCTGGCTTTATTCACAAGATGGGAAATGGGGTAGAAATTTTAGACACTAAAACAGCACCTTGCAAGGTAAAAAAAGTGGGCACCCATAAATTTCGAATAATTCTAGTACAGGGCTTAAATAGACAAATTCGTAGAATGTGTGAAGCACTAGGTTATAAGGTTACTTCATTAGTTCGACTACGTATTGATAATCTGACCTTAAGTGGACTGAAAGTAGGGGAGTACAAAGAACTTAGTCAAAAAGAAATAAGTAAACTTTTTAATGTATAATATATGATGCTAATCACTCTGTTTGAAGATCTTCATCCGCCGTCTCCTCAAGGCTATACAAGATACAAGTGCCTGGCAGATAATTCATTCCAGCTTGATGATTTTGATAGCCTTCATTGATATACTCATTCGATGTCTCAGTAATATAAGCTAAATCTGGACCATGGATATTATGATTTCTAGATACTGTAATATCAAAATAAATAGCAATACTCCCCGTTTTTATCGGCTTCTTAAAATCAACCTTACCCGCTTCATTTACTCGAAAAGCAATCGTACTCGCAGGCAGCCCATATATTCCCTTCCACTTTTGAATGCTCATCATCACCTGACTCGGCTTTATATCATCCGGCAAATCATTTACAGAACCAACAAAACTTCTAAACGGATAAGAGAGTATGCTAAGACTAGGCTTATAACAAAATACTGGCTTTGAAACTTTATAATTGTATTTGGCATAGGCTAAAATATTATCTACATCAGAATTTTCTTTTAGAATATCGCTCGTTCGTTGAATATCTAAAAAATCGTCAAGGCCAGCCAAATCCTTATAGACCAAAGCTTGTTTTAAAGCATTTTTATTTTCACCAAACTTCACCAATGTTCCATTATTTTTATAATATAAGGCTATGTTTTTATCAATACTTCCATCCTTAGCAATATAATAAAATCGTGGTTTTAAACTAACGATATCTTTTTCTGCATAATAAGTACCCATGGTTTTCAGACTAAAGCTAAAAGGATAGCCCATTTTTATATTTCTATTTACTGGCACAGAAAGTGAACTTTTTCCTATCGTCACAGGTAAAATCTTTTTCTCGATATTCTTTTTATCAAAACACTTCAAGTCTTTTTTATCGACTCCTTCTCTATCCTTAAGCCCCGTACTAAAGTAAGCTCTCTTGTCATGATTCAAATACGCCTTGTCAAAGACTTGTTCTATTCTAAAATCAAACAATCTTCCACTTAAATAGACATCGTTTTTCTGGAAAGCCGCATAATTTTTATAATCTAAATTAGCATTTTTTTCTGCATTAAAGCTAGACGGAGCATTTTTTGCAACATTTATTGTTTTTATATGATGCTTACCTTCCTTTTCCCACCGTGCTGCCTTATAATAAATCCTCTTTACTTCTGGCTTAAATTTTAGTAAGCGTCCTTTTGAAATATAATATTTTTTATTTGGCAAGCTCTTCTTTAAATTATTTTCACTTTCAGAAACATAGCAATCAAAATCAAATTGTACACTTTTATATTTTAATTCTTCCTCATAATCTCTATACCCATAGCCTTTTTCCTCAATATGTTGAAAATCAGTAAATAAATCAAGTTTCATCACGTGATCTAATGGTACAGCTAAGCCAATTTTTTTATCTTGTATCCTAGCATCATACCCATCATCTTTTGATAAAACAGTTCGATTAACCACCGGTGTATGCACAAAAATATTATTGCCATCAATTGGAAATACAAGAGTCTGATCAAAATTATCTTTGATACTCCCCAGCTTTTCATAGACCAATTCTCCTCTGGTATCTGCATTGCCATTTTTTGTCATAGCCTCTATCAAATAGTTGTTTTTTTCTATCGTAATACCCGATTTATACCACTTATTTACTTCCTTTTCCTCATAACCATCAAAAATGCTATCATCGAGTATTACTTGCCCATCTAGTATTAACGAATCATTGCGAACACCATACTCTAAATTATATGCAATACCATTGATAATAGACCATAATAAATCGTTCGAAAGATAGATATCCCCATACACATCAACAAAGATTTTATAATCCCAAGTTTCCTCATCATACTCCACCCTCACATCAAATCCCTCAATTTTTTCTGGAAGTTTAGCATAAATCAGATGCTGAGAATATGTTTTTGCCTCTGTCTTACCTATATTATTTGCTTTTAGAAATACAGCCTCCTTATTCTTTAACTTATCATTATAGACATTAACACCCTTTAGTTGGTAAATCACATAGTCCACTAATTGCGTATAATAGTAAAATCCTTCCACATAACCTATCTTATAGCTTTCAAAGGCATCAAATGGATTTCCCTCCTCATCTATCGATTCATAATAATTATTAACATAGATATTAATATGGGTTTGCTTCTTCACTGTTTTTACAGCATAGTCAGCTAAGATACTAGGCTCTGCCTTTGCTCTTATCCTAACTTCCTTATCACTTGGAATCGCCTTAGTGACATCAAAAGTATCCGATGATATTTCGATATGACCACTAGCTTCATCAAGCTCTAATTTCTTTTCTTCTTTCTTATAAAAAAAGATAATAATTGGGTTGTCATTATCAATGCCATATTCATATTGAAAACTTGCTTCATCTGCAGCAATATAATTATCTACAGACTTTCTATTTCCTTCTACACCAAGTGCATTTTGGTATTCTTCTTTATTTTTATAAAGCATATATCCTACACAAAGGTAAGGCTCTATTTCTCTAGCCTTAAATGACTTGCTTTCTCCTTGTATCAAATTTACACTGTTATTTATACTATTGACGGGATGAAACTCATCTGAAATTTTAAATGTATTCTTATTTTCATCATAATCCACTGCCAAGTGTTTTATTTCAAGCTGGCAAGTAAGTTCATCTTGATATTCTAGTAAGACCGTATTGTAGTAATTATTAGTATTCACATATTGAGCAAAACCCTTCACCCTATCAGTGGGCAAGGTGATTAGTTTAATATTTTCACTGAAATCATCAATGTTTTTCAATAATCTTTTGAAAAACCACTTATATGTTTTTTTATATAATGCAATCGTCAAAGAAGCTACAGATGGTCTTCGATACCTAAAATAGGATTCTATTAACTTGGGAGTTCTTGTGACTAAAGATTTTTTAAAATTTGCCATGATATGATTTTTTAACTTGGGGTCATTTGCTATGATATTTAACCAGATATCATTATTTTCATCATCTAAACTAGCAAGATCATAACTTGGTTTGTTTTCTAATTTATCAGGTGGAAAATAAGGATTATAAAGTTTTTCACCGTTTAAGTCATAACCAATATAACGATAAATGACATCCCCTTTTTTATAAAATGGGTCGCCATCTTTAGCTTCTAATCTATCCTGAAAACTAGGATTTAAGCGTCTTAAATCATCACCACTCCAATAAACGATGATCTCAAATTTCTTATAATAACTATAATTTGGCTCATGAATTACACCTGCCACTTGAATATTTTTAGGATAATAATCTCCTAAAGACAAGCCAGGATTAGATTTGCCATAGATATTTCTTACATACGAATTGGCATCCTGTAGAACTTCTTGCATATTGTCACTGTCTTGTTTACTATTTAATGTAAGGGTGAAACCATCAGCATATGTCTTGATGCTGACACAGAAAAAAAATATGTACAACAAAACGACAAATTGAAGAATAAATAATTTGTTTTTCATCTTTTATTTCCTTTTCTTTTGTCTCTCTGATTTCTTTCATTTTTTCTCTATATAAAAAAATTTTATCACAAAAAAACAAAAAATCAAC
>PDWI01012615.1_pt1 | contig 11042 bp, 12 predicted proteins | sample 1430891 | NCBI WGS metagenome assembly PDWI01 (sample SAMN01162508, study PRJNA174530) | Oral metagenome, whole genome shotgun sequencing project. | biome: Marine environment; feature: Marine mammal; material: Swab sample of the gingival sulcus; isolation source: swab sample of gingival sulcus... | reverse complement strand
AATATCAATGCATTTTCGGCTGTTTCTATGCCATACACTTGGCGTGCTATTTGCATAGTAAGGTGTTCATTGGCAGGCAGACATTCAGGCTTTTTGCCCACATTTGGAATAGGTTTGAGAATATATTCCCCTTGCTCCCCATTGGCAATAAGGCGTAATTTGTTTTTATCAAGTAATACAGAAAATTTCTCTTGCACACCCGAAATAGATATTCTACTACGGTTGTCATCAAATAGTGCATCGGCTCTGCTATAGCTTGTATAGCCTTTTGCCAAAGTGCCCGGACAATATTTTATTTCATCTACCCCCATATTAGTCTTCTATTTTGATGAGCCTTACTGCTCCAATGGTATCATACCGTGCTGTTGTAAGTAGTAAGCCAAAACTATCGTCTAAATCCAAGCGATTCATTTTGCAAACCAACTGCTTATTAGAACCTTCGGGCAGCATATGGTAAAAAAAAGGAAACAAAAAATCGGAATGATACTTTTGTTGAGATTTAGGCAATGTTAAACTAATGGCGGGCTTGGCGGCATCACCAAACCAGGCCTCGTTATATTCAAAGCTAAAAGAGCCGTTGTCATGCTGTATCAGCAGCCCTGCGTTTTGGTCCTTATACAATACGATTGCTTTCCTCATCTGCTATTTTCGTTTTTACTTTTAAACAAACTTCTAAGCCCAATACATCGGCTATTTTCTGAACCGTGCCCAAAGTAGGATTGCCCTTGCCGCTTTCAAACTGTTTGATGGTTCGTAAGCCCACACCCGACAGTTTTGCCAAATATTCCTGATTAACCCTTAGGTTTTCTCGGCGCTCTTTTACGGTTTTTATTAGATTTTTATAGTGCATTATATGGCTCTTTTAATTGCAAATATACAACTTTTTTCTTACAAAGGCTACCACCTACTATAGTCCTGACAATGGACCAATTCGTTTTTATAGGCAGACCTCTGAGGTTTTGAAAACCTCAGAGGTCTATAATAATACCCCTAAAGGACTCATGGTGGCTGTAAGATATGGCACTTTATACAAACTTATGACCATTCTTCGAGGGTCAAGTAGCGTTTCTTGCAACGAATTTAAGATGTCTTGTTAAAGGCAGTTATTCAGAACTGCCTAATAAAACGTTATAGCGTATCTCTGGGTTTAATATCATACGGATCGCCATAATCCATATAAGTATCTTTACCGGTTGTTACATCATACAAGGCATTAGTCTTAGAGTCATACCACAACACTTGGTCTGTATCGCCTACTACCCACGGCTCATCATCTATATGTCTTCTATAGTAAACTTTACCACAATGTATTATCTTTATACATTTTGAGGCTTTTGGGCCACTGTAATAGTATCTTTTTTCGATACTTTTAGTTGCTCTTGTATGGTATCCTTTCTTACCACATGTTCGGTTGTGGTGTTGGTTTGATGTTTCGATGTATTGGTATTATTGTTGCAGCTAAAACATAGCACAACAATATTAATTAACAATAAGTACTTGGGGTTCATAGTTGTTAGATTTACAACAAACGAACAAAAAATATACCATTTTAATATAAAAGGAATAAAAGGTCTTATCTACCAGGAGGCAGATGCACACTTTAAATTAACAGCTGGATTTTTCAATTATAACTTTCTAAAAAACCAGAGTTTTAAATATTTTTTTGGTAGAAACCTCACAGGTTTTGGAAACCTGTGAGGTCTGACACAAATACTCTAAACTACTGAAACACATTTTACAGTGTATCTCTGGGTTTAATATCATACGGCATGCCATAATCCATATAAGTATCTTTACCGGTTGTTACATCATACAAGACATTTGTCTTAGAGTCATACCACAACACTTTGTGTTTACTGGATGGATCCCATGGGTAATCATCTATATGTCTTCTATAATAGACTTTACCACAATGTATTATCTACATTTTGAGGCTTTTGGGCCACTGTAATAGTATCTTTTTTCGATACTTTTAGTTGCTCTTGTATGGTATCCTTTCTTACCACATGTTCGGTTGTGGTCTCGGTTTGATGTTTCGATGTATTGGTATTGTTACTACAACTGAAACATAGCAAAACAATCCCTATTGAGAATAAGTGTTTGAGAAAAAACATGTTGTATAATTTAGTGTTGAATGGTACTCAATATTATGAAGTCATTTGTCAGAATATTTGCAGCCAAAGGAACGTCTACCACAACCCTGATAAGGGCATTACCTGTTTGTTTTTACAAGCAGACCTCTAAGGTTTTGAAACCCAACATTATTGATGATATACTTCTTTGGGTTGTAAATGTTTTCTATTGTTGAACCTAAAAATAATTAGCACCAAAGCAAACCCATAAAATATTTGTCTCATATTAGCTGCTATGGCTGAGGGCATTCCTATAAATCGCAACGCCTCAGGGAGGAGCACCAAAAAGGCTGCTGAAAAGAAAATATATTTTAAGTTTCGCATACCGCCAATAATTACAATGCTGAGTATAAAGATAGATTCATCTACGGTGAAACTTGTGGGGTCTATATAACTGATATAATGGGCATATAAAACACCTGCTATGGAAGCCAACATACCACTCACTACAAAACTAACTATCTTGGCATGATATACGTTTTTTCCCAAACTCATGGTGTAGACCTCATCTTCACTTAAACCGCGTAATACTCTGCCAAAGGGCGATAAAGACAAACGATGCAAGAACCACCAAACTATGGCGGCAAAGCTTGCCGATAGCAATAAAAAAGCCCATTTATTATCAAGAGACAAACCAAAAATCCGGATAGAGGGAATGCCCGGTATGCCCAAAGGGCCTCTTGTTAGGTCTTGCCAATTATTCATGATTGAGAAAATAACTACTTGTATGCCCAAGGTAATAATAATGTAGTAGTCGTCTATGGTTTTAACAGCTACTTTAGCTACTATCCAAGCTATAATGCCCGAAAGTAGCATAGCCAAAGGCAAAGTAATTAACACAGAAAAGCCATAATTAACCGATAGTAAAGCCGTAGTATAAGCCCCTATGCCATAAAACCCTGCATGTGCCAACGAAATTTGCCCACTATACCCCGCTACCAAACTCAACGATTGCGCAAGAATGGTATAAATACAAATTAATATGGCAAGATGTAAAATATAGTCCACTTTTTAAAAATTTTGAGTTTTGAGTTTTGAATGTTGAATTAAACAAGTAACACAAACAACTCAAAACGCAACACTATTTAACAATTGCTTTAACTCTTCTTTATTGGGTAAATATAATAAGTATTCTTTAGAATAAATTTGACTATTATCTTCCGAGAGACTATACTCTACCACAAAATCATTTTTTTCTTTACACAAAATAATACCTATTGTAGGATTCTCTCTATCCATTTTAATTTCTCTATCAAAGTAATTGACATACATTTGCATTTGACCAATATCTTGATGTTTTAATTTTCCAATTTTTAAATCAATTAAAACGTGCGATTGTAATAACCGATTGTAAAATACCAAGTCAATATAAAAATGATCGGATCCGGCAGATATTCTGTACTGACGAGCTACAAATGAGAATCCTTTACCTAATTCAAGTAGAAATTTCTCTAAATTATTGATAATTGCCGTTTCTAATTCACTTTCAGAGTATTCTTTATTTTCCTCTAAACCTAAAAAGTCTAAGATATAAGGGTCTTTCAAAACATCTGTAGGTTGCAATTCATTATTTTGATGATTGGGTAATGCTATTTTTCCCTTACTTAAAACAGTTCGTTCAAATACAGCTTTATCAATTTGTCGATTTAGTTCACGAACAGACCAATTATTCTCAACAGCCTCCAGCAAATAAAAATAACGCTCCTCATCATTTTTAATACTTAATAATCGAACAAAATGTGTCCAAGAACATCTCAATAAAGCTTTTTCTACAGCAAGTTTAGATTTGGTAGACAGCGTATTCCAAAAGTCATTATAAGATTTGGCAATCGGTGATTGCCAAATCTCTACATCACTATTTTCAGATTGTGAAATCAGCGATTGCATCATGGGGAATGTTACATAAAACTGACGAAAAAGTCTTAAATTACGATACGAATACCCTTTACCTAATTGTTCTGTTAAATCTTTTGATAGATTTTTGAGTAGAGAAGTACCATACTCTGCCCTTTCCTTGCCATCTTGCTCAAATTCTACAATGTATTTTCCTATTTGCCAATAAGTAATGGTAATCGTTGTATTAATAGTATGTACTAAACGCTTTTGATTACTTTTTACCAAAGCACCAATTTGTTCTATCAAACTATTATATTTTATCAACTTTCCCATAACTGCTTTTTTAGTTTTTAATTTTTAGTGCTTATTTTTTAGTTGAAATAAAAAATACACTCAACACTCACAATTCAAAACTCAAAATTAATAGTTAAATTTCCGCTTTTTTCAATCGTTTACCACTAAACCCATAAGGTTTAAAATACAAAAATGCAATTAGGATAATAAATGCGGTAGCATTCATCCATTTGCTATCTAAATAATAGGCTGCCAAATGTTGAGCCGAAGCTAATAACAAAGCACCTAAGAGCAAGTAACGCATTTTACCCATACCACCAATAATCATAGCTACCACAGCGTACAATAGCCAATTAAAACCCATAGTAGGTGTCATATCCGTATCAGCGGCAATCAAAATACCAGCACAAGCTGCCAAGCCCGACCCTAATCCAAAACTCCACATCACTGCTTTTGTTTTGGATATACCCAATATTTCACTCATATCGGGATTAGACGATACTGCTTTTATGCTTTTACCAATATTGGTTTTCTCTAAAAACAACCAACTAAACAGCAACAAAACACTGCTAAGCACTATAGTAAGAATTTGCACATCGGTAATATAAGCCCCCAAAAACTCATGCCCTTGTTTTACTTCCCAAGTACGAAAACTCAAAGTACTATCGCCCTTAGACATTGATATAAAGTTTTGAGCCATTACATATATACCCAAAGATACAATAAGCATTTTCCAACTTTCTACTTTCTCTCTTTGTAATGGTTTGTATATAAAATGATTAAGCAACAACATAATAACCACTACTCCCATAAGAGAAATAGATACAGCCATCCATAAAGGTAATCCTGCCTCAATATTTAAGGTATAAACCAAATAAGCCCCTAATGTTAAACTTATAGCATGGACAATATGGAAGAATTTTAGGGTCTGGTATATAACACTAAAAGAGTACGCTATAAACAGGTATAAAATCGTACTTAATACTATGTTAGTTAGGAGTTGCATTATTCTATATATTTACACCATTTCCCTTTATAATTTCTAAACTTGATATAACCTTCTTTATATTGAAATTCTGATGTTCCTTCTAATTCTACTGGTACTGTATGTTTTGAAGATTTATGAACTATTATATATTCTGGAATAGCAGGATTTGAATAATGTCTTTTTATTTCTCTTATTATTTCGACTCCTTTTTTAACAGATGTCCTGAATACTTTAGCTCCTAATGTGTTTGGCATAGCATGAAGTAAATAATATGGAATTATTTTTAATTCGTATAACTTCATACAAAGACTAAGCAATATATCGGAATTATCATTTATTCCTTTAAGCAATGGAATATGAGCAAGAACAATTGTTCTTGTTGTTGCATTATCTAATCTTAACATTGCATCTTTTACTTCTTTTGTTACTTCTTTAGGATGTGTAAAATGTACATTCAAACAAGTAACATCATATTTATCTAATATTTTGATAAGTTCTTCATCAAACCTAAATGGATTATGAGTTAACACTCGAGTATGCAACCTAATTACTTTAATATGTTTAATTTCCCTCAATCCAATTAATATTTTTTCAAGATTTGAATTAGACATAAATAAAGGTTCTCCACCACTTAATATAACTTCTTGAATTTCATTATTATTTTTGATATAATCCAATGACTTGGAAAAAAGTTTTGACGAAAAAGAGGGAACATTAGGAGTAAAATCTAAAGTTCTTTTAGCTTCAAAACAAAACATACAATAAGAAAGGCAGTTATTTTGGATTCTTAATACAACTCTATTCTTATATTTATGGTGTAACATAGGTGTTATCATTTCACCTGATAGTTCCCAATTATCATCAAACTTTTTTATCATTTCACTTGATGTGCCTTCAAATAAATTTACATTTGGCATTATTTGTTTCCATACAGGATCTGTCTCAATAGGATTACCTTTTTCATCAAGTTCTACTAATGATGCTAAGTATGGAGTGATTCTAAATTTCAATAAATGTTCCACCAATTTAATTTTTGAAATTAATTTTGGCGAAATATTAGGAAATAACTTAGGCAAATCCTTTGATTCTGTTACTGCATTTTTTTGTTGCCATTTCCAATTACTCCAATCCATTTGGTATAATATATTTATAATAATCCTGAAAACTCTTTATTGATTTATCATCAAGTTGTACACCTTGATTTTGCAAAGAACTAAATCTTTTTTTAACCATTTCTCTTAAATCACAACTTTTTGAGAAATATATTTTTAAAACCTCATCCTCGGCTATTGATTTACCTTGCTTATAGGTTAATTGCACTTCCGAGTTCTCATCATTTTTTGCTTTAAATAGAGCGTAATCTCCTTTTAATTTAGTATCTAGTCCTGTCGAATCAACATAATACACATTAAAAGAATTTGAAATATGAAATTCTTTTTCGAATTCTTTCGTCAATTCATCAACCATTTGCTTATAATGGTTGTCTTCTATATCTCCATATTTTGCAAGGTCAACAAGAATAAACCTATGCACCTTTATTGTTGAGCCTTGATTTTTTTGAGAATGTTGATATAAAACTTTTAACCACCTCTCAAAACTACTTTTGTCCTTCTTGCTTTCGCTTGTTAAATTCCAAGAAATGTAAACTTCTTCAAAATCATTACTTTGTATTAACTTAGAAGCTCTTAGTTGAAAATGATTTAAGATAACTGCTCTCCACTTTTCTTTCAAATCTTCTACTTCCGCAAAAGGGGGAATAAACTTCTCAAAGTAACCTTGTTTAATAGGTTGTGTTAAACTGTCTATAAAATTAGATACATCATTTATCATTTTATATTGGTCTTCCTCAATACTCATTTTAATACTCATATCATTTATTGTACTGTGAGATATAGAAAAAGAATTATTTAGTATTAATAAGCCATTTATTTTATGATATCCTATATATCCTTCTCTAACAATAGGAAAAAATAATATTTTTATTTCTTTTCCATTATAACATCTAAAGAGAATGCTACCTAACAATTGATGTTCTAAGGAGTATTTATGAGAATAAATATTATCTGGATATTTTGATTCATAAGAAAATATTTTTTCTTTAAGTTGCTTATTTAAACCTTGATATGAATCACTACTGCTACATACTAAAAAGAAATCAATATTCTTTTCTGTATGGATTCTATCATCAAAATAATTAAAAATAGGTGTTAACAATTCGTTATGCAAAGTCCCAGTGTAAGAAATATTAACAATATCCTTACTGTTTAAATACTTTTTTATTGTATTTTTTATTTTATTTGAATCTGATAAATAAACTATTTTGCTTTGCTCATATTTTGCTTTTTCACGTTGTAATGTGAACCAAATAGTTAAAAACCCTAATATTATAAAATTCACAGATATCCAAAATGGCACACCTTTATATTCTCCTTCCTTAAAAACGAACAGCGCTAGTGAAATAATAAACAAAATATAAGGAAAAAGCGACCTTAAATTATAACCCTTCAACATAGTCTTTTTTTTGTCTATTTTTTATAATATAGAAAGAAAAGTTTTTATCCACATCACCGTATTTATTGAACTTGATAACCCCAGACGCTCCTTGGTAATCGTCAATTTTATAAAGGGCATTCTTTAAAGATGTTCCTGTGAATTCTTCCAATCCATTTATTTCTTTTATTAACATCATCAATGCATCATATCCTGTATTACTACAAACACCTGGATTTGTTTTAAACATCTTCTTATATTCTTCTTCAAAAATTTTAACTGCTTTTTTAGTACTATCTGGAGGAGTTGGAACTGAATAAATAACGCCATTAGTTGCTGCTTGCGCTAATTCAATAATTTTAGGATCATCAAAGGACTGAGTAGAAACAAACTGTGGTCTATAATTAATTGATTGGGCTTGCTTCAAAACCATTGCCATTTCTTTTGGGTAGCCAGGTAAATAGACTAAATTTGCTCCTTTCGTTTTCAATTTTTGTAATTGTGTTCTTACCTCTTTTGCATCTTGTTCAAAAGCAATCTCAGTTTCTATTTTGCCTCCTAGTTGTTCAAAAGTTTCTACAAAAGCATTTTTAAGACCTGTACCATAAGCATTATTGACATATAAAATAGAAGCATCTTTTTGCTGTAATTTATTAAAAACAAATTCAGCATCAACTTTCCCTTCTAAAGCATCTGATTGCCAATTTCTAAAAATATAGTCACCAGCATAGGAAATATCAGAGTTTGAGGCTCCAGGTGAAAATAATACAACTTTGTTTTTTTCAGCAATAGGAGACATTGCTAAAACTGAAGAACTGGCTATATCTCCTATAACAATTTGTATGTTTTCAGATGTAATCAATTTTTCTAATGCAGAAACAGCTAATTTTGTTTCAGATTTACTATCTTCAATTATTAATTCAAAATTATCAACACCTGTTTTGTGTAAACTTGTTTGTGCTAATTCTATGCCTTTTAATGCATTATTTCCCCAAACAGAAGCACTTCCAGTCAAAGGTAAAATCACTCCAATTTTAACAACTTCATTGTTGTCTTCTATTGGTTTATTCGCTTTTTTCTGCCAAGCAAAATACCCTCCAACAACTACCAATACGATAAGTATTATTATAATCAATCCTTTATTTTTCATACTAAAAACTGTTTTATATCATTTATTGTTTGCAAATTATCTGTATATAGTCGTCCTAATTTTAATCCAACTACTCTGTCTGCAAAGTTAAGCAACTTTTTAATTCTATGTTCTATTATTACAAGTGTTGTGCCATTTTGTTTTATTGTCTCTAACCATCTTATTACCATATCAATATTATCCTCACTTAATCCGGCAAAAGGCTCATCAAATAACAAGAGGTTGGGTTTGTTGAGTAATGCCATGCCCAAAGACACCATTTTACGTTCTCCCCCACTTAATTGACTGGCTAATTGTTGTCTTTTATCTTTCAAGACAGACATATCTTCAAACAGTTGTGCCAAAAGCTGTTTTTGCTTTTGTGCGTCGCGTAAATGCAAAATGCTTATTTCTAAATTTTCTTGCACATTCATATCTTCAAATAACTCATCTTTCTGAGGTAAATACATCATTTTTTTCATGATGAGTTTTGAATGCGGGGTTTTGAGTTTGGGATAGCTGTGCAAAGTGTTGCCTTGGAAACTAACTGCGCCATGCCAAAGAGGTATAATCCCAAAAATAGTTTTTAGCAAAGTGCTTTTGCCTGAGCCGTTAGAACCCACCAACAGCACGGTTTCACCCTTTTGCACTTGTAAAGACACACCAAACAACACTTGCTTTTTATCATAACCGGTACTCAAATTTTGAATATCTAAAATTTGGGAAAGTGTTGAATGTTGAGTGTTGAGTGTTGAGTTATTATAGTCTAATGAACTTTGTGATGTGTCAATATTTAATTTATGCTTACCCATAATTTATCTTCTCTTTTTAATACAACGTTTGAAACCGTTCTAAATTTTGAGTTTTGAATTTTGAATGTTGAGTTAAACGAGTAACAGATAATTCAAAACTCAAAATTCAACATTCAAACAAACGCTTCTTTCACTTTCTCGTTTTCCTTTAAAGCGGTATAATTCTCAAATTCTTGGATATGGCCATTGTTTAAGAATAGAATCTTATCAGCTACGGCTTCTATAAAGTCAGTATTATGTTCTATAATCAAGAAGGTTTTGCCTTGCTTTTTAAGTTGTATAATCACCTCTGCTAATCGTTCTCTATACAAGGGGTTGACACCTGCCGCAGGCTCGTCCAATAACAGTACCTTGGCATTATTGGCAATGCAACATGCTAAATTCAATAATTTTTGCTGACCATAAGAAATTTCGAAGGCTTTATTATTTGCCACCTCATCAATAAAACACATTTTCAAAATATGTTCTGCTTTTCCTGCATTATCTTGCTGTTCTTGCTTTACTATTTTGTTAGGCAATATATTTTTCCACCATTTTTCGCCTTTTTGGTTGGCAAAAGCCAGTTGCACATTTTCTTTTACCGATAAGTTTTCAATCAAACGCATATCTTGAAACGTGCGCGTAACTCCCAAACGGTTGATTTTATAGCTGGGCAATCTGCTAATATTAGATTTCCCAAACCAAACTTCACCTTTATCTTGTGGTAAAAAGCCCGAAATAATATTAAATAAGGTGGTTTTGCCGCTACCATTGGTACCCATCAATACAGATATAGTACCTGCTTTGAGCATAAAAGACACCTCTTGCAATACTTTATGTGCCCCAAAAGATTTTGCTATATGTTTAACTTCCAATGATATGTTTTTTTAATTATCAATTGCAAAGATAGCTAAAATTATCATTGACCTGTGTTTTAAAAAATCACCAAACAAAAAAACCCACTTCTTAACTAAGAAGCAGGTTTTTTTCAATTAGTCATTAGTAATGTGCAAACGCAGTTCAGCAAAGCTAATTAGCAATTAATTGTCACATTAACCAATTACCACATTAATTATATATTATCTATAATCTTATTCAAAGTGGCGCTTGGGCGCATTGCTTTTTCGGCCATTTCATCGTTTGGTAAGTAATAACCGCCTATATCCATAGGAGAGCCTTGAGCATCGGTTAATTCTTTGATGATTTGGGCTTCGTTGTCTTGCAAGTCTTTGGCTACTTTGGCGAAGGTGGCTTTCAATTCAGCATCTTCGTCTTGAGCGGCCAAGGCTTCTGCCCAATAAGTGGCAAAATAGTAGTGAGAACCTCTGTTGTCCAATTCGTTCACTTTACGTGAAGGCGATTTGCGCTCGTTTAGGAATTTA
>PDWI01009623.1_pt1 | contig 11043 bp, 7 predicted proteins | sample 1430891 | NCBI WGS metagenome assembly PDWI01 (sample SAMN01162508, study PRJNA174530) | Oral metagenome, whole genome shotgun sequencing project. | biome: Marine environment; feature: Marine mammal; material: Swab sample of the gingival sulcus; isolation source: swab sample of gingival sulcus... | reverse complement strand
ATTATTGGATATTCATTACCGTCTTCCCATGTTGTAGTTTCTTTTGGAACCATAGTAGACTTGCTCAAAAATCTAAAACCACAGCTGGTGTCTTCAAATACGACAGGCTGATAATTTGGATGTATGTCCTTTTTCATTGTATCCTCCCATCTCGTTCAATGTACCGTAACATATTAGCAAAAAAAAACTGAAAATGCAAATTTTTTTATATGCAAAATATGATTTCCTAAAATATTAAGTCAAAAATAAGTAATTTTTACTAAAATATTAAGCTAGTATATAGTCTGCTGTATCTTCAAAATACTGTTCATTGAAAATTTCAAATAGGTAGTATTTATTGAATAGCTTGCTTTTTTTAATTACTATTTCTGTTCCCTCGTGTTCATAAAGATTTGACGAGCCAAATTGACCAATGTACTTATAGCCAAGCATATCTAGATACTCGTTAAATGCTTCCAATCCTTCTTGACTCTTTTTAACCAAAAACTTAGTTTCGTTATCAGATACATCAACTATATCCTCGTCTCCCGAACCTAAAATTCCAAGCCCCTTTAATAGTCCTAAAAAGCTATACTTTCTAATTAATTGTACCAGTTTAATTATCGATATAATAGTTACTACTGCCACAACAACAGAGCCTGCTATTTTTAAAAACTTCTTCATAATATACCTCTTATTTCTGTCTTATATGCAACATATCTATTATAAACTAAAAACACTATAAATTCAATCATTATTTAATGTAACACTAAGCTATTGACCTGCCCTATCTTTTAAAGTATACTATTCTACGGATTTTAAAAAACATAATAATAAAGAGGTGAATTTTGGAAAAAGATAAAAAATACATATCATCATTTGATGGGATAAGAACTATAGCTCTTTTGTCAGTTTTATTTTACCACCTAATTAAAAATATCTTTGTAGGTGGTTATTTGGGTGTTGTCGTTTTCTTTGTCCTAGCAGGCTACCTAAGTATGCAAAAGATAATGATTAAGGGTAAAATAGAGGAAAACAGACTAAGGTTAGCTCTTAGTGAGTTTGCAAAAAAACTTATTAAATTATACCCTGCGCTTATCTTAATGCTTGGCACTGTTTTTATAGCTGTATTTTTCTTGTTTAAACCACAGATGGCAAACATCGAAAATGGCATAAAGGGTTCGATTTTATCTATAAGTAACTATTTTCAAATATTTTCTGGTTCATCATATTTTGAAAGTTCTGGAAGCCTAAGACCTTTTACACATATTTGGGCTTTATCATTAGAAATTCAAGTTTACCTATTGATATACCTGTTTTTTCATGGCAGATACGAAAAAAGTAAGAGAAAATCATGGATTATTTCGCTAATAGTAGTCAGTATAATTTCTTATGGAATAAACATCTATATGCTAGAATTAGGATATGACTACACTAGGGTATATTATGATATTTTAACTAGACTCTATTCATTTAGTCTTGGCGCTCTAGCCTGCCTAATATCATTTACAGAGGATAATGCAAAAGAAGTATTTAGCAAGGATAATAAGACTATTGTAGTATCGATATTACTAATATTATTAATAGTTCCAAACTTCATTTTTGAGGCGGAGTCCTTTGTATTTTACTTTGGATTTCTGATATACACAATAATTACAGCCATTATCCTAATGGTTTTGAGTAATGATAATTCTATATTTTCAAAGTTTTTATCTAATAAGTTTTTTTCACTTATGACAAAGAGGGCGTACCACATATACTTGTGGCATTTCCCTATAATAGCATTAGAAGATAGGTATTTTGCTAACAAAGAAACATCGCTAATAAAATACTACATAATATTTTTTGTGGTTCTAATTATCTTGACAGAGTTTTCTCTATTTATAAGTAAATTAGCGAGCAAGTCGCCTAAAAGCAATATGATTTCTACTGCGTTGGTTATAATAGCATGCATGCTTTTGTTTATTATGCCTTATAAATCAATAACAGAAAATACTGAAGAAAGCAAGGCTCTAAAGGAAATGCAGGATAAGATATTGGAGAATGAGGCTTTGCAAAAAGAGAGGAATGCTGTCATTCCGACCGAAGTGGAGGAATCTTTAAACAAAGAAAAAAAAGAGCAAGATATTACTGGGCATAAAGATCCTTCGACTGCGCCTAACAGCTCCGCTCAGGATGACAATACTGAGGATGACGGTACTCAGGACTCGGTAGAGATGACAGTTCACGATGCTAGGGTGAGTGAATTTATAGAATATGTAAATTCACTAGGAGATGAATACCTATTTTTAGACGAAAAAGAATATATAAAATACCAGAGAACAAAGGCTCTTTTAATTGGGGATTCTCTGGCTTCTATGAGTTACTATACCCTTGCAATCTATATGCCAGAGGTGACCTTTGATAGTGAACACTCTAGGCAGATGAAAAATGCCTACGAGGCTTATTCTAAGTATAAAGATGACGACTATGGCGACTACCTAATACTATCTCTAGGTACAAATGGAGAGATAAAACATGAGGATATTGAAAAGGTCAGAAGTGAATTAAACGGCAAAAAACTCATCTTACTAAATGTAGTCTTGCCATATAAAAGTGAGGAAGATAGCCGAAATGAGAGCATTACTTCCTACGCAGAAAAACACGACGACGTCTACCTAATAGACTGGTATAGGGCTGTAAAAAACAGACCAGAACTATTTTTTGACGATAAAATTCACGTAGGTGAAAATGGCGCCAAAATAATGGGTCAGTTGATAATTAAAGAAATTATAAAAATAGAAAAAGGAGAGTAATACCCAATAAAGACTAAAAAACTACCGAAAATTAGACTGCCGAAAACGAGTAAAGTTCTAGGCACTAGATTTTTTGAGGGTCGCAGTGTACACAATAGTACATAAGAGTCTCAAAATAATCGCAGTAACGACGAAATTTGCCGTTTATCGACAGTCTAAGGCTAGATTACCTCAAAATTAAACTTATCGCCATCTTCTCCAAGTTTTATATTAAGCAGTGAGCCTGTTTTTACCTTGCCACGCAAGTACATTTCTGCAATCTCGTCCTCTATTAAACTTTGTATTTTCTTACGCATAGGTCTTGCACCATACTTGTCGTCATATCCAAGTTCAATTAGTTTTTCCTTGACTTCATCACTTATGCTAAGTTCAATAAGTTTTTCTTCGCAATCTTTAAACACTTCTTTAAGTTGGATTTCAACGATTTCTTTTAGATCGTCCTTGCTTAGTTTTTCAAAAATAACAACCTCATCTACCCTACCCAAAAACTCTGGTCTAAAGAATTCTTTTAATGCCGCCTCAACCTGCATTCTGATATTTTTCTTGGCATCATTTTGAAAACCTATTTCCGCAGCCTTGTGGCTAGTTCCAGCATTTGAAGTCATTATTAAAACTGAGTGCTCAAAATACACTGTGCGTCCTTGAGAATCAGTGAGTCTACCATCATCTAAAATCTGCAGTAACATATTGAATACATCAGGGTGTGCTTTTTCTATCTCATCAAACAAGACAACAGAATATGGTTTTCTGCGAATTCTCTCTGTCAACTGTCCGCCATTATCATAACCAACATATCCTGGAGGCGCTCCAACTAACTTAGATACAGTATGTTTTTCCATATACTCACTCATATCTAGCCTAATTATCGCACTCTCATCGCCAAATAATTCTTCAGCAAGAGCCTTGGATAATTCTGTTTTACCGACACCAGTTGGTCCAACAAAGATAAAAGATGCTGGTCGTTTTTTAGACTTAAAACCAGCCCTTCTACGTCTAACTGCCTTTGCGACAAGTTCCACAGCCTCAGTCTGACCAATTACCCTATTATGCAGTTTGTCCTCTAGTTTTATCAAGGTCTCTGCCTCTGCCTCACTAATCTGAGTTACAGGAATACTTGTCCACATTTCTATAACTCTAGCAAGGTCGTCTTTGCTCATCTGGAACTCGCTCATCCTCTTTTGTATTTCCTCAATAGACTTCCTCAAGTGAATTTCTTTTGTCTTGTATTGAGCAGCTGCCTCAAAATCATCATTTATTGAGGCTTCTTCCTTTTTATCAACTATATCCATAAGTTCTTCATTTAACTCTTTTAGTTCGGTAAAATCAACATTCTTAAGATTGAGCATAGCCCCTGCCTCATCTATCAAGTCAATAGCTTTGTCAGGCAAAAATCTATCATTGATGTATCTATCAGCTAGAACAACAGCGTGCTTGCAAACCTCATCAGGTATAGAAATACTGTGATAGTCCTCATAATAATGTTTTATACCTTTGATAATTTCTATGCTGTCAGCTATGCTTGGCTCATCAACCATAACCTTTTGAAATCTACGTTCTAGCGCAGAGTCCTTTTCTATATGTTTTCTGTATTCCTCTATTGTAGTAGCACCTATAGTTTGGATAGCACCACTTGCTAGTGCTGGTTTTAAAATATTTCCAGCATTCATGGTACCACCAACAACTTCGCCAGCCCCTACTATATTGTGAATTTCGTCGATTACCAATACCACATCTCCTGCGGTCTTTGCTTCGTTGATTATAGACTTCATTCGAGACTCAAACTGACCTCTAAACTGAGTTCCTGCCACAACAGCAGTGAGGTCTAGTAGGTATATTTTTAGTTTTTGAATTTTAGCAGGAACATCTCCCTCAACTATCCTTAGCGCCAAACCTTGGGCAATAGCAGTCTTACCAACCCCTGGTTCTCCAATAAGTACAGGGTTATTCTTTGTCCTTCTAGCCAAAATTTGTATAACTCTCTCTATTTCTAGTTCTCTGCCGATAACCTTGTCAATTTTACCAGCACTAGCCAAGTCGTTTAGGTTTTCGCCAAATTTGTCGAGGTTTTTGTACTTGCGTTTCTTTGGTTTTGCATCTGTCTTAACGCCACCAGAATTAGAAATAGTATCTCCAGAATTTTCATTTTTTGACATATTAGACATACCGGCACCAAAATTCTTAATGAAATCGCTAAATTTAGCATGTGCTTCAGATAAATTTTTTGCTGTCTTATCTGCTGCCTCATCCATATTTTTCTCTATTTGAATAGTATTTTCAGTTTTTTCGGAACTTTCATCTATATTTGATATTTCCTCAATTTCTTCTAATTCATCCATATCTTCATCAAAGTCCATCTCCCCTGTCATCATTTTAAATAGAGGATTTGACTCCATTTCTTCCATATCAACATCGTTCATAAATGACATAAGTTGGTCAGATATATTATTGAGGTCATCTTCTGAAATATTTGCCTGTTTCATCATCTCGTCAAGTGGAGACAAGCCCATATTTTTAGCACACTCCATACAAATAGACTCAGTCTTTCTATTTCCCTCCGAATCCATCTTACTTATCATCACTATCGCAGTGTTTTTTCCACATATAGAACATTTTCTCATTGTTATTTTTCCTTTTCTATTAATTTTCTAAATATTCAAGCTATCTATATAGTATAATACACTTTTTTATTAAAAAATATAGCTTTTTAAGGAAAATTTAAAAATTTTTTTATTTTTTTTATTAATTTTTTAGTATATGAACTTACATTTTTTTATAGTATAATACTGAAGGACGTATATTTTTTTAAAATTTCAAACAAAGGAGACGAAAATGTTCAGAAATAAAAAAATTCATCTTTTATTTATAATAGTAATAATAGTTTTAGTAGCTGGATATATCTATAAAACAAACGGTGATAAAAAGCCAGTTTACGATAAAATCGAAAATGCAAGTAATTATTATATAAACTATTTCTACGGATATGCCTTTGAAAAGGAGGGTTTTGAGATTGACAATGAGTTTGCAGGAATAAAGAGTTCTTTTTATAATGATGATACCATTGTCGATATTTTTTATGAGGACTTTAAAGATACAATTCATAACAGCGCTGGGTATGTTGGCTATTCCAATTCAAAATTCAAAAATTCGGATTACGTAAAAATAACGCTTGATGAGGAAATTGAATACAAAAATAGAAAAGCTAGGATAATAAAATGGGATAGAAAACCTCTAAAATATTATAAGATAGATGGCAAGGATTTTGTTCATTATGCAATAATTGACATAATAGACTCTGACACCAATGTCTATACAATACAAATTAACTCTACAAATGAAATTGAGCAAAATGAATATTTAGAGAAATTTAAGTTAGTCGAAAAATCTCCTGATAGCAAAATTGTATATGGCAAGTTTAAAAGAATAGAAAATAAAAATTGGTCTGAAAATACAAAAAATTTCTATAAAAATGTATTTCAAAATACAGATAAAACAAGGATGGGTATATACGAACATTCTACAAGAGAGGGTTTGGATGTATTAAAAAAGGTGGAAGAAAAATACGGCATAAAATTTGACTACTTATTAGAGTATTACTCACTCTCTAGCGAGTTTAAAAAAGAACACATAGACGAGGTTTATAATGACGGAAGATACTTAGAATTCACCTTTCAAACAAGCCTAGGAAGTCAACTCTTGCCAGATATGATATTTGAAATTATGGACGGCAAACAAGACGAAAAAATAGAGGAATTAGCCAAGGTATTAAACGAAATCGACCGACCTGTCCTATTTAGGTTTGACAATGAGATGAATGGCGACTGGTGTTCATACAATGCCCTACACTTTAATAGAGATACTAGAATGTATAAGGAAATGTGGAAATACTTTCACAAAAAAATCACTGAGCTAGGTGCAGACAACGTCATCTTTGTATTTAACCCAAACGAAAAATCTTTTCCTGAATTTAAGTGGAATAGCTATGTCGAATACTTCCCAGGAGAAGAATATGTCGATGTAATCGGTGTTACAGGATACAATACAGGTGATTATTACGAGGGAGAAAAGTGGAGAAAATTCAAGGAAATTTACGACTACTTTATGCCTGATTACAAAAATAGGTTTGAAGGTTATGATTTCTACATAACAGAATTTGGCTCTAGCACTCATGGAGGAGATAGGAACGCATGGTTAAAAGATATGTTTGAAGGCCTAAATGACTATGGTTTGAAAGTAGCAATATATTGGAATGGCATAGACTGGGATGGCGATACCCCAGCTAGAAAATACAAGATTACAGATGATGATGAGGCAATGAAAATTATAAAAGAATATATGAAAAAGTAAAAGGTAATATGAAGTACAAAAAATATAAAAAAGAATTTGACTACACTTATGTATTTGGGAGTTTTGCAGTTTTAAATGCAATCAACTCACACGCTAATGAGATAGTTGAAGTGTATAGCCACGAAAAATTAAGTCAAAATTCACTTGAAATTATAGAAAAAGCTTGTCTGGATAATAAGATTACTTTTATTCAAGGTGCAAACAAACAAGTTGAGAGGGTAAGACTTAGGGAAAGCGACTTTGTTTTTGCTATTATTAAAAAATACAGCGACGAAATAGAGGATAATCAAAATCACATAGTGTTAGATAGACCATCAGACATGGGAAATTTAGGCACTATAATAAGGACAGCCCTTGGTTTTAATTACAAAAATATAGTAATAATTGGAGATAGTGCAGATTATTTTAACCCAAAGACTATACGCTCATCTATGGGAGCTGTTTTTGATGTGAATGTAAAAAAGTTTAAAACTTACAAAGACTACCAAAATTATTGCAAAATAGATAGAGAAATTTTTTGCTTTATGCTAGGCGCAAAGACAGAATTAAGGGAAATTGATAGTAGAATAAGCAAACCTATAAGCCTAGTATTTGGAAACGAATCGAGCGGACTTGACGAGTCTTACAAAAATGTTGGAAGAAGCGTGTATATTAAAAATAGTGAAAAAATTGACTCCCTAAACTTGTCCATAGCTGCCTCTATAGCCATGTATCATTTTTTTCTTGACATATAGAATAAAGACGTTTAAACTAATTCTCAGAGTGGAGGTATTGATATGATTATCGGCATAGATGCAATGGGAGGAGACAACGCACCTCAAGCTATACTAGACGGGATAGCATTAGCATATAAAAATGATTTTACAGAGGAAATTTATTTATATGGCGATGAAAATGTACTCCAGATGCTCTTATTTGATAAGATAGAAAAATTCGATAAGGTAAAAATAATTCATTGTTCTGAAATTATTGAGGGCGATGACAAACCTGTAATGGCGATTAGGAAAAAGAAAGATTCATCTATAGTAAGAGGCTGCAGAGAATTAAAAGAAGGGAAGATTGACGCCTTTATATCTGCTGGAAATACAGGGGCACTCCTTGCTGCTGGAACTTTAGTTACAGGTAGGGTAAAGGGGATAAAAAGACCTGCCCTAACTACAGTATATCCTACGGAAAAAGGTTTTGGGGTACTTAGTGACATAGGTGCGAACGCAGAATGTTCGCCAGAAATCCTAGAACAGTTCGCAATAATGAATATGCTGTATGCAAAGGAAATCCTAGGCATAAAAAAACCAAAGGTAGCACTACTAAATATAGGAACAGAGGAAACAAAGGGCACAGAGACTTATATAGAAGCTCATAAACTTTTAAAGGCAAACCCTGAAATTGACTTTCTTGGCAACCTAGAGTCAAAGGAGCTTATGAAAGGAAAGGCTGATGTAGTTATTTGTGACGGTTTTACAGGTAATATCACATTAAAACTTATTGAGGGTTTGAGCAAAAGCTTGTTTGCAATGATAAAAGAAGCTATAATGTCTACAACATCATCAAAGATTGGTGGGGCTTTGATTAAAAAGCCATTAAGGGGTATGAAAGATAATTTAAACCCATCTAAATATGGCGGAGCGCCACTACTAGGAACTAATTATCCAGTTATAAAGGCACATGGAAGTTCTGATGATATAGCCATAATGAATGCCTTGTTTTATGCGGAAAAATACGTAAAGTCGGGAATGATAGATAAGTTAAAAAATATTTTGGAGGTTGAAAAATGACATTTGAAAAAATTAAAAGCACAATAATCGACAAGCTAGATTTATCGCCAGATTATGAAATTGAGCCAGAAACGTCTTTAAAAGGAGATTTAAAGGCGGATTCAGTTGATGCAATAGAAATAATAATGGAACTAGAGTCAGAATTTGGAATTAGCATAGAAGATGAAGATGCTGAAAAGTTTGAAACTCTAGGAGACTTAGAAGAATATATCGAAAAGAAATTAAATGAGTAAATCGGGTGATTGCGTCATTTTAATGATGAGGAAAGTCCGAGCTTCACAGAGCAACGATGCTGGTTAACGACCAGTGGAGGCAACTCTAAGGCTAGTGCAACAGAGATATACCGCCAATTTATTGGTAAGGGTGGAAAGGTGAAGTAAGAGCTCACCAGCACATAGGCGACTATGTGGCTATGTAAACCCCATTGGAAGCAAGACCAAGCAGAGACATAAAAAGCTGGCTGCTCGCTGGCGTCTCGATGGTAGGTCGCATGAGTTTGATGGTAACATCAAACCTAGATAGATAATCACCTATTACAGAACTCGGCTTATAGATTTGCTCATTTTACATACAGTATAAAAACCCCCTCGAAAATGAGGGGGTTTTTATACTGTAAACAAAATTTGCTGGTTTTGACTAGCTAAGGTTTTAATAAGAAATATATCATATAATAAAATTATCCAACACAAGCTAACTAATTCTATCAAAATAAAAAAATTTTTATAATACTCATTTGAGTATATATTTTATTTTTTTTATTTTTATTGTAAAATAAGAAAGAATATAAAAAATTGTTAATTATAAAGTAAAACAATAAATGCTTATACAAGGGTAGTTAAAAAATGTTAAATCGTATAAAAGATAAAAAGCTCACAATTATTATTTCAATATTTACCTTTATTATGGTACTTTTTATTTCATACCTAAAATTAGATAAATCTCTAATGAATCAATACCGTCAAGAATACGTCTTAATAACATCATGTTTATATTTTATATTTATATTATTGTGGTATATTTCTATTCGATACAGAGTAATTGAAAAAGATACAAAAAGATATATTTCATATATATGCTACCTAATGATTTTCTTTGTATGCGCTAGAACATTAAAATGGTATTTAATAAACCATGCTAAGTTACAAATATTTTTTTGGTACACCTACTATATACCAATAATATTGATGCCAGAGTTTTTACTTATAATTTCTATAAGATTGAATAAAAACCAATACAAAAAGTACTTTGGAAAACTAAATATAATACGTACAATATCTACATTTTTTATTATTTTTATACTAACAAATGACTATCATGGTTTTGTTTTTAAAATTATAAAGTGGTTTCCAACTTGCGATATAATCGAGCACTTATGGGGATTTTACATCGTATATTTTTATATAGTAATTTTATATGCCCTCTCTATATTTTTTATAGTTAAAAACAGCATAGTTCCAGAAACTAACACTAGAATTAAATTTCCTCTCTTTATGATGGCACTATACATAATATACACTATTTTATATAAATTTTTCCCAGCAGAGCACGGAATAGGTTATATTGAATTAACACTTGCTATATGTGTAATTATAGGGAGTATTATCGAGAGTTTAATCCAATCTAGGCTTATCCCATCTAACTCAGGCTATAAAATGATACTAGAAAATATTGATATCCCAATACTTATAGTAGATGATGACTATAATACAATTTATAGGTCAAAAAATGATTTTTTACTAGATAAATCAGAATACAAAAATATTAACAATACAATAATAAATGACAATAAGTTTTCATCAAAAAAATTAAATAAGGGGCATATTCTATGGTCTAGCGATGTAAGTAATATTAATAAAAAAATAGATGAAATCAAGGCTACGAGTATTGAAATCGGTCTTCAAAATGAGGAACTACAAAAACAACTTGCACTAGAGGAAAAAGAACTAGGCATCAAGCAAAGAAATAAACTATACCAAAATATAGAAATTGAAACAAAAACAAAACAAGACAAACTGTATAGCTTAATTAATCAAAAAAGAGAATTAAGCAAAAACGAACTTATTGAGGCTTGCCTATTAGCTACATATATAAAAAGAATTTCAAATATCATACTGATATCTCAAAGTTGCGACAAATTAAATGCCCTTGAA
>PDWI01009622.1_pt1 | contig 11043 bp, 7 predicted proteins | sample 1430891 | NCBI WGS metagenome assembly PDWI01 (sample SAMN01162508, study PRJNA174530) | Oral metagenome, whole genome shotgun sequencing project. | biome: Marine environment; feature: Marine mammal; material: Swab sample of the gingival sulcus; isolation source: swab sample of gingival sulcus... | reverse complement strand
GCTTGCTTTCCCCGCAGAAGGTACGCTTGCCGATGACGAACAAGCTTGTTTCTACGTTTGGGGATTCCAAGACGCAAGCAAGAAAGGCGAAGCATTCAAAGTTCAAATCGCTTACAAGACAACTGAGGCTGGTTCGGAAGAAAGAACACGTACTTTCTCTGTTTACGCACCTAAGTCAAAAGTTACACCAAGCGAACAGATGTTTGACGATGGTTACGCTTACAACGTTGTCCTAACAGTAAACACAACGAACAAGCTAGGTGGAACAGCTGCCGACTGGAATGATGGTGGACTTCTTGGTAACGATGGTGAGATTGGATTAAATCCTCTTTCTCTTGTTGCGAAGTACGACATCGCTAAAATTGCAAACACTCAGGGTACAAATCATACTCTTAAGTTCGTAACTAATCATAATCTTAAGGCTAATGCTGCTGGAACTGATATAGAAGATGACTACACTAAACTCCAAGAAGGAGTAGACGTTGGATTCTACACTTGGGCAGAGGCAATGCGTCTATTTGGTTATGATGTAGCAAATGATAATATGACAACTTCAGGATGGAATAAATTAGATGCAGACAAGCAAGCTGGCAAGTTTAATACTCGTAAGTATAAAACTATTTCAGGTCTAGACTACTATCTGCCTAATGAAAAAGAATGGTGTGCTATAATACCTAAAGTTATTACGCAAGAACAATCTCATCTTCTTCAAGATCAAACTCCAAAACAGAAGCTACAATTGGTTACTTTCCATAATAAATGGGCTTCTGTATTATCAACAGATGTTCGTAAAATTGGTAAAAAAGCTGGTAAAGCAGGACTTGCTGATGTGCAAATTGGTAATAATATATTATTAGCTAAGAATTATGATGATGAGTATATAACTAAACAAGTTGGTGATATTTATGTGACTTATGCTAAACGCTTTATTGGTACTAAATATGAATCTGCTTGGCGTTATGCATTAGAAAAATCTGAAATGATAGGAACTATTCAAAGCTATCAGTTGGTTATAAAGAATGTAATGCTTGGTAAAAACTCTACTAAGTCGTTAGTCAATGATATTGCTAATGATTCATTCTTTGACATCAATAATAGTGAAAAGCGTATTTTTGTTTCTAATTCTTATATTGGAGATAGAGAGCATGGAAATACTAATATTGGAGGTTCAGGTAAACATGGTGTTTATTGGGGGTCTACTATTACTTCAGAAACAGAGGCTGCTCGTATTGGGTATGGAACCAACAATACTGTTACATTGACTTTGTCTCGTGACAATGGTTTACCTCTTCGTCCGTTTAAGAAAAACTAAGTTATTGTTACTAAGAAGGGTTTCTTGCTAAGGAGCTTTTAGTTTTCATTGGTAAGAAATCAATAACAGAGAAGACGCTTGCCCTTGGCAACGAGGGTGAGCGTCTTCTTTAATCAAAATAAGAAGTTTATAGTTCTCTTTCAGAAACTATATAGTTTTCTCTCAAATACTATATAGTTTTTGTCTGAATACTATATAGTTTTCCTTTAAATACTATATAGTTTTTGTCCGAATACTATATAGTTTTTCGCTCAATACTATATAGTAATTTTTGGGATAGTATAAAGGACTTCAAAATAAGAGCTTTTTCAAGGAAAAGTCTCCAGCTTGATAAAGCTTTCTAAATATTACAAACAATGATGGAGACATTGATTAGAATTATGAGTAAAATGCCATTACAATACGTTCTCTATGAACGTGAAGCCGTTCTAGGAAAGCTAAAAGGTAAGACCGTTATTCAAGCTCAGCCAACAGGTCGTAAACGTCTTAATCACCGAGATTTTTGTGATGAAGTGGCACGAGCAACGACCTTTACCGGTGCTGAAGTTGAGGCGGTTTTGCGTCTCGCCGCTGAGATTGCCAAGAAACACGTGGAGAACGGCAATATCGTAGACTTTGGCGACATCGGAACGTTGAAACCGTCTTTCAAAAGCATACAAGTGGAGAAAGGCGTCGAAGAGTTCAATGCCAATGTGCATATTGTCAAACCTGTTGTTCGTCTTTCACCTTCTAGGGAATACTTCGAATTGCGAGGTGTGAGCTTTGAGCGTGTCGAACCACAACCCAAGAAGAAAAAGAAAGATGACGACCCTTCGGCAGGCTCAACAACCGATAACGACGACATTGACCCAAGCAACCTCCCCGGAGGACACACGGGTTTATAGCCTTCCCAAGCGGGGTCAAAAAGCTGGTGCTTTTTGTTTGCCCTCGCTTGGTTCTTCTTAATTGCATACTTATTGTTTTATACGTTAAACGTAAACTAAAAGCACGCCTCGAGGCGTGCTTTTAGTTTTAAGGATGCTAGAGTGGGAGAAAGCTTATTTTTTGAATATCTGGATTTTGAAAGTTTTTCTTAGAATCCTTGTATCTAAAGTTAGAAATGTATAGCTTTGTAAAGTATATCTAAGGAAAGAACTTGATAAAGTAGCCTTAGTTATGTGTAGGTTTATTAGCTATGGCTATTAAGTTTTAAGCAATTATTTAGAAAAGGAAAGTTATGGACGGACAACTAACAGTCAAAACTTTAAAAGACGTTGTCGTACGTTTCTCGGGAGATTCGGGAGATGGTATGCAACTTACGGGGACGATTTTCTCTGATTTATCAGCTATGTTGGGGAATACTATTTCTACTTTCCCAGATTTCCCAGCTGAAATTCGAGCACCACAAGGAACGCTTAGTGGAGTTTCGGGTTTCCAAGTACATATTGGTTCGGAGATGGTTAAGGCCCCTGGTGATCAGGCTGATGTGCTTGTGGCAATGAATCCAGCAGCTTTGAAGGTAAATATTTCTCATTTGAAGAGGGAGTCGCTCATTATCATTGATGAAACTTCTTTTGCAAAGAAAGACCTAAAGAAGGCTGGTTTTGAAACAGAAGAGCCTTTTGAAGAGCTTGGTTTGACTACTCAACAAGTAATTTCAGCTCCTATTTCTACAATGGTCAAGGATGGCTTAGCAGAGTTTGATTTAGATAGCAAAACTGCTGTCAGATGTAAGAATATGTTTGCTTTAGGACTTATTTGTTGGCTATTTAATAGACCTCTAGAACAAGCTGAAGGTTTCTTAAATAGGAAGTTTGCTAAGAAGCCAATCGTGCGAGATGCTAATATTAAAGCTCTTAACGATGGCTTTAATTTTGGAGCAAATACGCACGCTTCTACAACCGTCTATCGTATTGAGGAGCAAAAGCCTAAGGCTGGACGTTATATTGATATGAATGGTAATAAGGCTACTGCCTATGGACTGATTGCAGCTGCTGAACGTGCAGGGCTTGAGCTATTCTTAGGAAGTTATCCTATTACCCCAGCAACAGATATTCTGCACGAACTAGCAAAGCATAAAGCATTAGGCGTAAAGACTGTTCAAGCTGAAGATGAGATTGCAGGTATTTGTACGGCTATTGGGGCTTCTTTTGCTGGAGATTTAGCTGTTACTTCTACTTCAGGACCTGGTTTGGCTCTTAAAAGTGAGGCTCTTGGATTAACCGTTATGGCAGAGCTTCCTTTAGTTGTCGTTAATGTTCAGCGTGGAGGACCTTCTACTGGCTTGCCTACAAAGAGTGAACAGACAGACCTTTTGCAAGCTCTCTATGGTCGTAATGGGGAGAGTCCAATGCCTGTAGTGGCAGCGATAACGCCAAATGACTGTTTCTATTCTGCTTATTGGGCATCTAAAATTGCACTTGAGTATATGACCCCTGTCATTTTATTGACGGACTCGTTTATTGCGAATGGTTCTTCTGCTTTCCGAGTTCCTGATATAACACAACTTCCTGAAATTAAACCTAACTATATGGCTAATCGTCCAGAAACAGATGTGCCGTGGCGACCCTATGAACGTAGTCCTAAGGGAGATAATGTTCGCTATTGGGCTATCCCTGGAGAAGAGGGGTATCAACATCGTTTAGGAGGCTTGGAGAAAGACTTTGAAACAAGTGCAATTAGTACAAGTGCAATTAATCACGAGAAGATGGTACATACTCGAGCTGATAAGGTTGCTCATATAAGTACGATGCTTCCTCTTGCAGAAGTTGAGGGGGATGCAGACGCTGATGTGCTTGTAATTGGCTGGGGTGGTAGCTATGGTTATCTATATGAGGCTGTCAACGCTATGCTTGATGCTGGACAGAAAGTTGCTCTATTACATTTCAGATTTATAAATCCATTACCAAGCAATGCTGAGGAACTAATTAAGAGATATAAGAAAGTTGTGGTTGTTGAGCAGAATTTAGGACAGTTTGCTCAGTACTTAAGAGGGCAGTTCCCTTGGTTTATGCCAGAACAATACAATCGTGTAACAGGACAGCCTTTTACGGTCGCTGAACTTGTTGAAGTGTTTACTAAACTAATTGAAGCATAAGTTATGGAAGCAAATAATCTAACTTACGTACCTAAAGCCAAAGATTTCAAGAGTGATCAAAATGTTCGTTGGTGCCCAGGTTGTGGAGATCACGGTGTTCTAACGGTTTTACAGAAAGCTATGGCTAATATTGGGGTTGCTCCTCATAATACAGCCGTTATCTCAGGGATTGGTTGTTCTTCACGTTTACCTTATTATATGAACACTTATGGTTTTCATACTATTCACGGTCGTGGGGCTGCTATTGCTACAGGAGTAAAGGTTGCCAACCCTGAACTAAGTGTGTGGCTTGCTTCTGGTGATGGGGATAGTTTAGCTATTGGGGGAAATCATTTCATTCACGCTGTTCGCCGTAATGTGGATATTAATATTGTTCTATTTAATAATAGAATTTATGGTTTGACGAAAGGTCAGTATTCTCCTACTAGTGATAGGGGATTTGTTTCTAAGAGTTCTCCTTATGGTACGGTTGAAGATCCATTCATTCCTGCAGAACTATGCTTAGGGGCTAGAGGGCGTTTCTTTGCTCGCACTCTAGATATTGATATGAAAACGATGGAGGCTTGTATGCTTGCTAGTGCCAAACATAAAGGAACTTCTGTCCTTGAGGTGCTGGTTAATTGTGTCATCTTTAATGATGGTATTCATAAAGGCTATGCGTTGCGAGAAGTTCGAGATGAAAGGACGATAACGCTTCTTCACGGGGAAAAGATGATTTTTGGTAAAGAGAAAGATAAGGGGCTTGTCTTAGAGGGGCTTAAGTTAAAGATTGTTACTATCGGAGAAGATGGCTACACTCTTGATGATATTCTAGTACACGATGCTCACGAGCCTGACCCAACCCTTCATAATATGCTTGCAATGATGAGTGGAGATATGCCCGTTGCTCTTGGTGTCATTCGAGATGTTGAGGATATTACTTATGATCAAGCTGTCCAACAGCAGATTAAAGATGTTCAGGCGAAGAAAGCTCATCGTTCGTTTAGTGACTTGATTGAGTCCGAATCTTATTGGGAGGTTGACTAGTTCGTCATATTTTTACACGGAATAGGAGAAGGTCTTTTAGGCTTTCTCTTATTTTTTTGTTTCATCAAATAGTTAAGTTTTTTTGATGGTAACAAGGTAATTTTCTTACTACACTACATAGGTTAAATACTAATGTTAGACTATAGTCCATTATTCTCATTAAAAAATTTTATCTTTGTGTAGAATTATAGATGAGTAGTTAAAAGTAAATTAGACGCTAGTAAGGTGTGGAAAATTATAGATAAGTATATTTTTAAAGGCTTTTTTCCAATTTTTGTGATGGCCTTTATGATATGTTGGTTTATCATTGTAATGCAGTTTCTCTGGATGTACGTTGATGAACTTGTTGGTAAAGGGTTGGGGCTTTGGGTTATTGGACAAATAATCTTCTATGCTGCAATGTCTTTTGTACCAATGGCTCTCCCTTTGGGGATTTTGCTTGCATCATTAATTTTCTTTGGTAATATAGGGGAACGATTAGAATTGTTGGCAATGAAAGCTGCTGGCATTTCTCTATATCGTATCCTACTCCCATTATTTACGGTTGTTGTTTCTTTGGCTGTTGGGCTTTTCGTCTTTGAGAATACGTATATGATTAAGTCCCAAGTGCGAATGTGGACGCTTATTTATTCAGCTAAGAGTACTGCACTTGAATTAGAAATACCAGAAGGAGCGTTCTATAATGGGATACCTGGTTATAGCATATTTGTCAAGCATCGCAACAAGAAACATTCAGGACGAATGGAAGATGTGATGATATATGATTATAATGGGGGGACAGAGAAAACTCGTATTATACGAGCAGATTCTGGGCGCATTGTAATGAATCACGATAAGACTTTTATTACGTGGCGACTATACAATGGTCAGAGTTTCCAGAACTTAGATGAGAATGTGGATTATCGTTCACCTAAACCTATACCCCACGCTAGAGAACGTTTCGCCTATAAGGAAATATTAGTGCCCTTTAATGCAAACTTTAAGAAGCAAGATGATAAGGATATTGGAAGCCTCTATGTCGGAAAAAACTTAAAGCAATTAGAGGTTGTTATTGATTCTGCCTCATATTTAATCGATAGTATACGAACTGCCTCTAGTCAAGCTCTTTCTAAGTTAGCTACTTCGCAGAGGTATAATCCAGATTATTCTTGTGAGATTGACACTCTAGAGCAGGAGCAAAAAACTTTGTTAAGTGCTGAAGATTTCCAAAAGGCTAACTTGCTTGTTAATCCAGATAGCATTTTTGAGAATTTGAGTTTGCGAGATAGTTTGCGTGTGGTACGTCAAGCATCTTCTAATCTAAGTTATATTCGCAGTGATGCTTCTAATAGTCTGTATCTAGACCAAACGGCTTATCGAACCTTCCGTACAAATAGTCAAGAATGGCATCGCAAGTTTACTTTCCCAGTGTCTTGTTTGGTGTTTTTCCTTATCGGAGCTCCTTTAGGAGCAATTATTCGTAAAGGAGGCTTAGGTATGCCAGTCGTTATTTCTGTTGGTTTCTTTATTGTTTATTATATTATTGATACTTTAGGTAATAACTTAGTCCGAAGTGAAAGTATCTCGGTTGAGTTGGGGATGTGGTTAAGTACGATTGTATTATTGCCAATTGGTTTATTCTTAACATTTCAGTCTTCAAGAGATTCGACAATCCTTAATACTGATGCTTATGCTAATTTCTTTACAAAGCTTTTGGGGCTGAAAGAAGAGCGTAAGTATGTTTACAAAGATATTTTAATTGAAGAAGCAGACTATTCTAGAGGACGGGAGCAGGTGCGAGAACTTCGAGAGAAGATAAATACACTTCTAGCTTCTCAGTTTATGAATGTTGCTCTCTGGAGGCTGTGGCTGTTACCTAAAGAAGATTTTAGGCAATTTGAAGATGTGTCCGAGAGTTTGGAAGAAATGGTTCAACATCTCTCAAACACGAAAGATATAATGCTGAATGCTCATCTCAAAGATTTGCCTATTCTTAAAAAGAGATTTGCTTGGTTTTTACCTGATAATAAGTTAATAAGATTAGTTCTAGCTCTTGTTTTCCCTATATCATTAGTTCTTAGTCTTATTTTGAGAAAACAACGAAAAGAGCGTAAACTGGCATTAGGTCTAATCTTAGAACTCTTAGATAAGATTGATTTGACGCTTGATAAGATTATAGACCGTTAATAAAAAGACTTAAACGAAATAGAAAAATGAAAGAATTAGATATTAAACTAAATACGATAGAAGAAGCTCTTGAGGACTTTGCCAAGGGAGAGTTTGTTATTGTTGTTGATGATGAAGATAGAGAGAATGAGGGGGACTTTGTCATTGCTGCCGAGAAGGTAACTCCAGAAAAAGTAAACTTTATGATGCGTTATGGTCGTGGAGTCCTTTGTGTACCAATTACTGAAGAACGTGCTGAGGAATTAGAACTAGAAATGCAAGTTCCTAAAAATACATCTGTACACGAAACACCTTTTACAATAACGGTTGATAGACTTGGTAAGGGGTGTACTACTGGAGTTTCTATGTATGATAGAGCTGAAACAATACTTGCTCTTGCAGACCCAGATATTAGACCTACGGATCTTGCTCGTCCAGGGCATATTTGTCCTTTAAAAGCGAGAAATAAAGGCGTGTTACAGCGTGCTGGACATACAGAAGCTGCTGTTGATTTGGCTCGTTTAGCAGGATTGCAACCTGCAGGAGCATTAATTGAGATTATCAATGAAGATGGCACAATGGCTCGTATGCCTGAGTTACTTGAGATTGCAGAACGCTTTAATATGAAGATTATCACGATTAAAGACTTGATTGCTTATCGTCTTAGAGAAGAGTCTATGGTTGTGCGAGGAGAAGAGGTTACGATGCCTACGGCTTATGGGGAGTTTCGTCTAATTCCGTTTAAGCAGAAACGTACAGGATTAGAACACGTGGCACTTTTTAAGGGGGATATTCATTCCGAAGATCCTATTATGGTACGTGTGCATTCAAGTTGTATGACAGGTGACATCTTTGGTTCACAGCGCTGCGAATGTGGAGAACAACTACATCAAGCGATGCAGATGATTCAAGAAGAAGGACGAGGAATTATCGTTTATCTCAATCAAGAGGGGAGAGGTATTGGCTTAATGGATAAGATTAAGGCATATAAGCTTCAAGAGAATGGTTATGATACAGTAGAAGCAAATCTACACTTGGGCTATAATGCTGATGAAAGAGATTATGGTATTGGAGCTCAAATCCTAAGAGAATTAGGAGTTACTGATATGCGTCTTTTGACTAATAACCCCGTAAAGCGTGTTGGGCTAGAAGCTTATGGTCTAAATGTTACAGAAATCCTACCTATTGAGATTGAACCAAATAAGCATAATGAGCATTATATGCGTACGAAAAAAGAACGTATGGGACATATTCTTCGTAAACTCAAGTAAACTTCTTTGTGCTTAGACTTAAATCTTATCAGAGAAATCTGACTTTTTGTCTAAAAAATGTTTGAGTTTAAGCTAAGAATATGTACATTTGTATTCAGAAATTGTTTGGCTAAATTTATTATAGAATTTTAGAGTGTTGGCTACTTTAATTTGATATAAACTAAACATAATATAATATGAAGAATATTCTGATTATTGGTTCTACGGGACAAATTGGAACAGAGTTAGCCTTAGCTCTGCGTAAAACTTACGCTCACGGTCAAGTTGTTGTTGGCTATATACCTTCTCAACCTCCTACAGGAGAACTGTTAGAGTCTGGACCTGCAGAGGTTGTTGATATTACAAATCCTCAGCAAATTGCAGATGTTTGTAAGAAATATCAGATTGATACGATTTATAATCTTGCAGCTCTTCTTAGTGCCGTGGCAGAGATGAAACCTCAACTTGCTTGGCAGATTGGTTTGGGGGGACTGTTTAATGTTTTAGAGGTTTCCAGAGAACTTGGTTGTGCTGTATTTACACCTAGTTCAATTGGAGCATTTGGCCCTGAAACACCAAAGGATAATACGCCTCAAGATACAATTCAACGTCCTAAAACAATGTATGGCGTAACGAAGGTGTCAGGCGAATTATTGAGCGACTATTACCACAAGCGTTTTGGTGTTGATACGCGTTCTGTTCGTTTTCCTGGATTGATTTCTAATGTAGCACCTCCAGGGGGAGGGACAACGGACTATGCTGTAGATATTTATTATTCAGCAGTCAAGGAAGGGAATTTTGTTTGTCCGATAGCTCAGGGGACTTATATGGATATGATGTATATGCCAGATGGACTGAGAGCTTGTATGGAGCTGATGGAAGCAAACCCTGATAAGCTTGTTCATCGCAACTCATTTAACGTCACGGCAATGAGCTTTGAACCTGAACAAATTGCTAATGCAGTTAAGAAATATGTGCCAAACTTTGAGATGTCTTACGAGGTTGATAGCCTAAGACAAGCTATAGCTGAAAGCTGGCCTAACTCTATTGACGACTCTTGTGCTAGGACTGAATGGGGTTGGAAACCAGAGTATAACCTAGATAGGATGAGTGCAGATATGGTGGATAAGTTGCGTAAGCGTTTTGCTAAGTAAAATAATGAAACCTAGAATGTAAAGGAGGGTAGTAACCCCTCCTTTACTATTTTTGTTTTTTTGACGGATATAATTCTTACTCTATTTAATGAAACGGTTTTTATTCATTGTACTAGTTTTAATATCAAGTATAAGTTTTGCTTATACACAAAGTTTGCGTCTTGAACTAGGTACTAAAGTACAGTCATTACATAAAGTTCTAGATTTAACTAGGACTCCAATCAAAGAGCTACCTATACATGCAACCGTTGGTTATGAGCTAAATTTAAGTAAGTATTTATTTCTTGAAGTAGAAGGAACATTTACTAAAGAAAATATCTTATTAGATAATGAAGAGTCTAAATCAATAGTCGAGAAAATTAACTTATTAGCTAAAGTTATTCCTTCTCTTAAAGGTGATACACCTTTCCCTCGATACTATTCTAGCTCAATTAAAATCCCTCTAAATCTAGGAGTACGTATACCTTTAGTTGGCAATTTAGCTCTTTCTTTGGAAGCTGGACCCTATATGATTTTGAATATAAGTTCTAAGATTGGTTATGAAGGGAGTGATAAGTTTGATATAGGCAAGATTAAGACTAACATACAATCTGAAAAGTTTTCATCTAAGCGAGAGTATGGTCTTAACGCTTCTACATCTTTGTCGTATTCAAAACTTCATTTACGTCTAGGAGCAGAGTATAATTTTACTGATAAAGTAGATACAGATAAGGGACTTAGTGACAATTTTAATGCTATCAAGCCCTTATTTCGGAATGTAAATAAAGATAAACTTTCCTACTATATTACCTTGGGTGTCAATATATAATTATAATATCAATAGACTATGATTAGTTTTTTTAGAAGTCCTTCGGGCAATGTCTTAGCAGTGGAGTCATCAAAAGCTTTTAATGCTGATGAACTTAAGGCTCTATCGTGGTTATTCTCTGGTGCAGAGTTCTTAGATTGTGCTGAACTACAAGGTCAGTACGTCGGTCCTCGTCGGGAGATGATTACGCCTTGGAGTACGAATGCTGTGGAGATTACGCAGAATATGAATCTGCATAATATAAGTCGTATTGAGGAGTATTTCCCTGTTTC
>PDWI01009757.1_pt1 | contig 11044 bp, 10 predicted proteins | sample 1430891 | NCBI WGS metagenome assembly PDWI01 (sample SAMN01162508, study PRJNA174530) | Oral metagenome, whole genome shotgun sequencing project. | biome: Marine environment; feature: Marine mammal; material: Swab sample of the gingival sulcus; isolation source: swab sample of gingival sulcus... | reverse complement strand
TGGCAGGGTGTTGCAAGCACGACTCAGGCCTCAGCTATTGCTAAGACTACGACCGTTGCAGGAGCTCTTGCTACACTTCTTCTAAGCATGTTCCAGAACCCATTTGAGGCTCTCTCATCTGGAAACTTCCTTGCTATTATTATCTTTGCTATCGCATTTGGTCTTGCACTCAAGCTCACCTATGATAACACCGATGAAAACGATGCTATACGTGGCAAGATTAAGACTCTTCTTGATCTCATCGAAGCTATACAGCGTGGTATCTTCAAGATTGTAGACTGGGTACTCGCATATTCACCTATAGGTGTATTTGCTCTTACTTCATGTAACTTCGCAACCTATGGAACCCTTCTCTTTGGTCCATATGTATCCCTCACCTTGGGAGTAATCATGGGCGTGCTCTTCATGGTACTCGTTGCTTATCCTGTATTGCTTTTCATTGTAACCAAGCACAGTCCTCTTGAGTTCTACAAGAAGGTTAAGGAAGCATCCCTTACTGCTTTTGTAACTCGTTCATCAGCAGCAACCCTTCCTGTATCCATGAACGTTGCGAACGAGCTTGGCGTAGACAAGGGTCTTTCATCCTTCGCATTGCCACTTGGAGCAACCATCAACATGGACGGAGTATGTGTACACTTGCCATTCTTCGCAGTACTCGCAGCTAACCTCTTTGGTGTACAGCTTGGATTTACTGGTCTTGCTGCACTTGTAATTACGACCGTTCTTGCATCTGTTGGAGCAGGTGGTGTACCAGGTGGTTCCCTCATGCTTCTCTTTATTATTCTTAAGAACATGGGTCTTGAGCCTAGCCAGATCGCAATCGTTGTTGGTCTTGCCGTAAGTATTAATCCTATCCTCGATATGTTCGAGACCATGAACAATGTTACCGGAGACCTCGTATGTACTTATGCGGTAGCTGATCACTCTGGTATGATAGAGAAGGACGAATAGTCCTTTCCTCTCCACAAGCTTTTTAGACTTTGAGCTTGCTATTGGGAGCTCATAGATAGAAAGTTTCCCCGTCTCCTAAATTGCTAGGGGACGGGGTTTTTTGTTTGCGTTGTGAGCTAAGCTAAGGTATACTTATTACATACTATATAAAGGAGGCTGTATGGCTACAGTTACCCTGAAAGACATTTGCAAGGTATATGACGGCAATGTAAAGGCTGTTAAGAATGCAAATATTGATATTAAAGATAAGGAGTTCGTAGTACTTGTTGGACCTTCGGGTTGCGGTAAGTCTACTACACTCAGAATGGTTGCGGGCCTTGAGGATATCAGCTCTGGAGAGCTTCGCATTGATGATCGCTTGGTAAACGATGTCCCACCTAAGGATCGCGATATTGCTATGGTGTTCCAGAACTACGCGTTGTATCCACATATGAGTGTATATGACAACATGGCATTTGGTCTTAAAATCCGCAAGTTTGCTAAGGATGAGATCGATCGCCGCGTTAAGGAAGCTGCTAAGATTTTGGATATCGAGGAATTGCTTCAGCGCAAGCCTAAGGCTCTCTCAGGTGGTCAGCGACAGCGAGTTGCTGTAGGTCGTGCTATCGTACGTAAGCCTAAGGTATTCTTGTTCGACGAGCCACTTTCTAACCTCGATGCTAAGCTCCGAGTTACCATGCGTGCAGAGATTTCATCCCTTCACCAGCGACTTGAAGCTACCATGATTTACGTAACCCACGATCAGGTAGAGGCAATGACCATGGCTGACAAGATTGTTGTTATGAAAGATGGTATCATCCAGCAGATTGGTAGCCCACTCGAGCTTTATAACAAGCCAACTAACAAGTTCGTCGCAGGATTTATTGGATCTCCTCCAATGAACTTCATTAACATGAAGGTACGTCGCGAGGGTGGAGATACCTTTGTAGATGCTGATGAGTTTAGTCTTAAGCTTAATCCAGCACTTACTCAGAAGCTTGGCAATCGAGATGCTGTTGTGCTTGGTATTAGACCAGAGTCTCTTGCTTATACTGATGAAGTACAAGAAAACCAAACCATCGTTGGTCGCGTAAGTGTAGTTGAGCCTCTTGGTGCGGAAACGCATGTGTACGCACAGACGGGAACTCAAAAACTTGTAGCTCGCGTTGAGCCTAGTGCCGCAGTTAAGGTCGGAGGACGAATCAACCTTCTTGTAGATTTTGATCGCGTAACACTCTTTGATTGTGAGAGCGAGTTGGCTCTTTAGTTTGGAGTAGTGGATGCTGCCGAGTTTTGGCAGCACTTATGATATAGCTCCTGGGGGTTCTACAAAGCCTTTAGGAGCTATGTTTTTATTTTTACATATCTTAGAAACTGTATAGGTTGACATTATGTGTTGATTATATTATAGTTCAATGAAATTTTGCTTATATAAGGATTGGTTTTATGGCAGTACCAAAGTACAAGACGTCAAAGTCAAAGAGCAGCTCCCGCAAGGCAGCAAACATGAAGATGAAGGTTCCAACTTTGGTTGATTGTGGGACCTGTGGTAACAGAATCCCTCCACACCGAGTATGTTCTAAGTGTGGTTTCTACCGAGGAAAGCAAGTACTCGATATTGATTAAGCCCTAGGTTGATAAGGAGTTTATATGACTGAAACTGAAGTTTTTGCTAAGTTGAAAGTACTTATCGCAGAAAATCTTGAAGTTGATGAAAGCAAGGTAACGATGGACGCAAGTTTCCGTCAGGACCTTGGTGCAGATAGCCTTGAGACCTATGATTTGGTATATGCTATAGAGGATGAACTCGGCATTACCATACCTGATGAAAAGGCTAATGAGTTCGAGACTGTTCGAGACGCTGTTGAGTTCCTTACTACTCAGCGCTAAAGTATTGTGAAGTTTACAATCGAACAAGTTCCATTTGTATCTACTACTCGCGAGAAACTCTTGCGAGTAGTAGAGGATACACTTCAGGTAAGATTTAATAACATCGCACTCTTAAATCTTGCCCTTTGTCACAAATCATATCTCAATGAAACCAACGAAAAATGTTCCAATTATGAAAAACTAGAGCTTTTGGGCGATAGTGTCTTGGGACTTTCTGTGGTTGAATTTTTATATAAAAACTTCCCTGACAAAAATGAGGGAGACCTCGCTAAAATTAAGTCTCATGTCGTAAGTACGGCAGTTTTATCAGAGATAGGATCAGAACTCGGTATCGATAATTACATCCTCATTGGAAGGGGTGAGGAGTTAAGTGGCGGTCGCTCACGAGGTAGTCTTATTGAGGACTGTATGGAAGCGATCTTTGGTGCCTATTATCTCGATGCGGGCAACTTTGAAGCAGCACGAACGCTCGTTATGAGACTCCTCGAACCCAAAATAGATGATTATGTTGCAGGGCGATCCCTTAAGGATTACAAGTCTGAGCTTCAGAAGTTTGTTCAACGCAAGTATAAAAAGAATCCCGAATATATCGAGGCTGGAGTAGACGGACCAGACCATAACCGCGTATATCACATGAAAGTTAAGGTAAATCGCAAGATTTATGGACCTCAGTCTGGACCTAACAAAAAAGAAGCTGAACAGCGAGTTGCAGAAGAGGCGTACAAATGCCTAGTGGACTCCCAATAAATCATCACGAGCTCTTTGTCTATACTAAAAAGGTTAATAGCAATAAGCTTATAGCCGCAATAGAGGATAAGGCTCCACAAATTATCAAAATAGCGCACATACTTAAAGATTATGGCTTTCTTTGCTATGTTGTCGGCGGAAGTATACGTGACCTCTTGCTAGGACGCCCTGTAAGCGATTTTGACCTTGCAAGTGATGCCGAGCCTCATGAGGTGCAGGCTCTCTTTCGTCGTACCATCGCCACCGGTATAGAGCACGGGACCATCACCATCCGTATGCAAGGTCGCTCCTTTGAGATTACGACCTTCCGCACTGATGGCGACTATGCTGATGCACGTCACCCTGAGAGCGTTGCTTTTGTTCGCAATATCGACGAAGATCTTGCACGTCGCGATTTTACTATTAATGCCTTTGCTTTGGATCCTATCTCTGGAGAGTTTTTAGACCTTTTTGGTGGTATCTCAGATCTTTTCGGCCATGAAAAGCCCATTATTCGTGCCATTGGCAAGCCGGAAGAACGTTTTGCTGAAGACGCCTTGCGCATCATGCGAGCGGCCCGTTTTGCTGCACAGTTAGGCGGTAGCATCGAAGCAGAGACCCTAGAGGCCATGCATAGCCTTGCATCGAGCGTTTCGCGCGTTTCGGTCGAGCGCATCTTTGTCGAGCTTTCTAAGCTTATCGCCTCCAAAGATCCCATATATGGGATGCAGTGCCTTTATGACATCGGTTTAGCTTCTTTATGGGGCTTCGCCACAGCCACAGAGGCAAGCCAGATAAGTCCAGAGACTATCCAAAGAGCGATAGAGCTTTTGGCTAAAACTGATGACGTGCGTGTGAGATGGGCACTCATGTTTATGCCATTTGATTCTTCTGAGCGTGCTACAGCGGCTCTTGCTTGTGCCAAGCAGCTCAAGACCTCTAAGGCTTTCCGCGTAGAGCTAGTACATATCTTGAGTTGTGCAGAGCAAAGCTTGCCAGCATTATCAGATCCTTCTGCCATACGACATTGGTTAGCCCAGGTAGGGCGAGCACATGCTAAGAGCCTTTGGGCTTTGCAGTGCCTATGGTCGGATGCTCATGTAGAAAAAGCTGCCGAAGAAGCCTATGAGCTTCCAGCCGAAATCCATGCTGAGTTAGATGCACCACTGAGTATCGCAGAGCTGGCTATAGGAGGGGCAGAACTTAAAGCCGCTGCTATCCCTGCAGGACCCCATATGAAAGCCATATTTGCTGAGATGCTCGAGGCCGTACTCACTGATCCTATGCATAACAAGCCCGAAGAGCTTATTGCTCTCGCCAAGGCATGCTATAATCGCTAAAATAGCTGTAAGATACATTATATCTACAAGACATATAAAAGAAATGAACCGGGAGGATCTATGGATCAGTATAATCGACCTCAATTTCCTAAGCGTGTAGTTATTACCGCAGGTATGCCATATGGTAACAAAGCATTGCACTTTGGACATATAGGTGGGGTATTTATCCAGGCAGATACGCTCGCTCGCTTTATGCGGGACCGCATAGGTAAGGAGAACGTCATCTTTGTTTCTGGTACCGATTGTTATGGTTCTCCTATCGTCGAATATCATCGACAAAAGCAAGCGAGCGGAGACTTTGAGGGAAGCCTTGAGGACTTTGTACTCTATAATCATAAAGACCAAAAGCGGGTCCTTGATGCTTATCATATTAGTCCTAATCTTTATGGAACTTCTGGCTTCTTTAGATCAGGAGAGATACACCGTGAGATGTCTCACGAGATTTTTATGGATCTCTACAAGAAGGGCTATGTGCGCCAGATGGGTGGTCTACAGTTTGTCGATGAAACCATCACCCAAGCTGATATCCTCGAAAATGCCGATACGGAAGTGCATGCAGAGACTGCTGGTCGCGGTGTTCTGCTTAACGGACGTCAAGTACAGGGGCGTTGCCCTATACAGGGCTGTGCCTCAGAGGTGGGCTATGCCGATGAGTGTGCTTTGGGTCACCAGTATGCACCACAGGATCTCATCGCTCCTAAAAGTACACTCTCTGGGAGCGTGCCTAAGCTCGTGGAGATTAAAAACTGGTATTTTGACCTTCCTGCCTGCAAGCCTTATCTCGAGGCATGGCTCAACCAAGCTGAGGCACAGGGAGACAAAGTCTACAGCAACGCCTCGATGATTGCGACTGCGAGAGAGTTCTTGGCTCCACCGGTATTGCATGTTATGGATAAGGAGCGGGAGGCATTTGATGCCCTCGCAGTAGAGCTTCCATCTCACACCATTACAGAGGGGCGCGGTAAGAGCTTTGTGGTAGAGTTCGCATGCTTAGAGGATAGAGAAAAGGCTGCGGAAGTGCTCAATGCTCAGCAGCTTCGCTTTAGAGCAGGCAAGACCCTCGTGCCATTTAGACTTTCTGGTAACGTGGCATGGGGTGTTCCTGTGCCAGAGCTCGAGGGGCTCAAGGGAGAGACTTTCTGGGTATGGCCTGAGTCTCTTTGGGCACCTATATCATTTACCAAAACCGTGCTTGAGGGTGACGCAGAGCGAGCGAAAGCTGGGGATAGTCCTGAAGCCATTTTTGCTGATGCTCCAGATTGGAAAGATTGGTGGGCATCTCCTGATGCGAGCGTCTATCAGATAATCGGTGAGGATAACGTGTACTTCTATGGTCCTGCTGAGATGGCGATTTTCTTAGCTACTCAAGGTGAAAATCCTGTTGTTCCGTCTCCTCGTGGTGAGCTTGGTACTCCTAATCTTGTGGTTAACCACCATTTGCTCTTCTTGGATAAGAAAGCAAGTAGTAGTGGTAAGGTGAGACCTCCTATGGCAGGGGAGCTCTTGGATTATTATACCCCAGACCAATTGCGTGCGCACTTCTTCAGCCTTGGGCTCCAAAACCGTAGCGTAAGCTTTAGACCAAAGCCACTTAATCCGGTAGCCAATGAGCGAGAGGGGGATCCTGTACTCAAAGAGGGGAACTTGCTTGCCAATGTTGCCAACCGTGCGATCAGAACTTGCTTCTATACGGCACAGAAGTATACAGATAATACCATGCCTGATGCTCCTGTGGATGCCGATATTATTCGCGAGGCTCGCGAGGCACTCTTTGCTTTTGAGCAGGCGATGAGTACTTGTGCCTTCCATACGGCCTTCCAGGTGGTTGATAATTATATTCGGTCTATCAACAAGTATTGGTCAGCTGCGATACGTGAGATCACCAATGCCGAGCATCCTGAAGCAAAGGAGCAAGAGCTTGTGAGTGTGCTTTTGCGCAATACCCTTGAGATGCTTAGGGCGATGCTTGTTATGCTTCATCCTATCGCACCTGAGGGCTGTGCTAAGGCTCAAGAGTACTTCGGCTTTGACGACAGCTTCTGGAATTGGGAGCACATAGAGAAGGACTTTAGTGCCTTTGTACCAGCTGGTACTGCCTTTAAGTTCCTCGAGCCACGCATCGATTTCTTTGAGAAGCACCCAAGCCAATACCGCTAAGATAGCTTCGCATGCTGCTACGCATTGCTACGAGCATTTAGAATATACAAGAGCGTCCCTATGCCATCCATGCTGACATAGGGACTTTTGTGAGTAGCTTTAGAGTTTGTCATAGAGAACACGTAATTCGTCTTCAACCAAAGTAAAAGGGTCATTCTCGAGGTTCTCAAGTATATAGAGTATTTCTAGCATTAACTCGTGTTCTAATGAGTTTGAGCCATCTATCTCAAAGAGAAAAGTCAAAAGTATTGTTTCTGCCCAGTCATTTGCTCTTTGTTCCGATATTTCTCCGTTAAGAAGCATTTTTAGCAAGAGTTTGATGTGCTCTTTTGTAACAGAGACTTTAGATTCAGACTCAGTGTATTCTATTACTTTTGCTCCCTCAGGGATATTCTCAAATAATATATCGTCATCTATTTCTAGCCTTAGATATGCCTTAAGGTTTTCTGCAGAAATTTTTTGTTTGCTCATTTCTTTTGAACCCTCCTTCTATTCTTAATTTTATATTTTCGGTGTTTTAGTGTGCCATCGGCGTAATAGCTATCCTTATAGAGATTAATTTTTCCGCCTCTGGGACCAATTTCTAATACGTATACAGCATGTTCTCCCTTTGTTCGACCTTTCATATCTGCACTAAGCAAGTAGTTTCCGTTTTTGAGTTTTGCAATTCTTACATCCTCAATTTTATGGGAAAGCTTTTTCCGAATGAAAGTCTTAATGGTTTTTTCTACAGAAGGAGGTGCTGGTAAATCTGCTTTTACTACTGCGGTCTTTGATTCATGACCAGAGTATTCTGTTATAGATCCTCGGGTTCCTACGTAGGCTCCACTATCTATCTTCATTCCCATTTTTACCTCCTTTAAAGATTCTTGAGATATATGGCTTATATTCTTTAAATGGGATTGAATTCTTTTTGCAAAGTTCAATCATATAAGGAGTTAGAGTTCCATAGCAAAGAAGCATCTTCGGTTTTATCAAGGAACAAAGTTGTTCAAATCCGAATTCTAAAAGCCTTCGAGCCTCCTTCAGCTTTCTAGAGCCCAGTGTACCAATGAATACGGTCGCACCTTCTTCAATCCCATCAAAAGCAAATTCTAGACTTTCTTCATCGCACCAACGGACATTAACTATCGTTTTGATTCCTTGTGAGTTTAGCCAGCTTCCAATCCATTTTGATCTGAAGGTATTCATCATTTTAACAGGTTGGGGCATGTCTGTAGATAAACTATAATCGGGTGTGACAACTCCTGCAAATCGCCTAAATAAAGGGAGATATCTCCTCGGGTTCTGCCAAACACGTTCGAAACATTCATCTTGGATATAGAATATAATCCATTTTTTATAATCCTCTTTTCTCTTTGTTTTAAGTGCCATATCGAAAGGTATAACATCAAGAGGAACCTCATCATGAGATTTGACATAGGGCATGTCAAATCGTCCACAAAAAATAGCCTTGCTATTTAAATCACTTTTGTAAAAATTGAACTTCATATTTTCTCCTATTTATAGGTAGTCCTTTATTTTCCATTACAGATATGCTATAAATAGGTGTACGATTTATAGATTATTATCTGTAAGCCAATTGCTACGTGTTGTTGGAGCAACACGTAGCTCCTTTTTACTATCGGTATGATATTATTGCATGCTATTATTCATTATCCTCCTTTATATATTTATCATATTGGCATCTCGCCATTGCAGGACTCACCTTACAATATGCAACAATTTGTTCTGGAGACATTCCTACAACAAGTTCTTTAGAGACTAAAAGCTCTCCTGCAAAACAATCAGCCTGCCAATCTGGATCTTCACATTTAGCTCTACTTTTTTGTTCCTTGATAGTTCGACATAGGGAAAGGCTATTTTCTTTATGTGTAATAAAATGGAATAGTTCATGTGCTGCTGTGGCTCTTGCATACCCTTTGCCGTCAGCTGCATCATTATAAACATCTTCCCTTAAGCGAATAAGCTTTTCGGAGGGAAATGTTTCACCCAGTTTAGTTCCCATAATCTCCTTAGGTAGAATTTCTAGTCTTATTATTCCCCTATAGGTTAGTGTTTCTAGTAATGCGAGTATGGGGAATACTGGATTTGACTCCATTTGCAATCTTCTTCTAACCTTGTTCGCTATATTCCGGATATCTTTTCTTGACAAGGGTGGGGCTTTGTAGTTTGGCATTATTTTGCCTCCTTACAAATTTGGTTAAGTTGTTCGATTGTCTCATTATCAAAAGATTCGATTTCCCTTGCGAGGGCTAGAACAAGCTGTTTTTTAGGGGTACTAAGATTCTCTAGATTTATCTCTACGCTATTATTCGAAAGTAGTACTGCATCTGAAAGTTCAGCTTCTTCCTTCGCTGAAAGTTGGTATTGCATGGATAGTTTTTCTATGAGCCTTATAGGCATTTTCTTTTTCCCATTTTCTACAGCTGATAAGAATGCAGAGCTAACCTCTAGTTTTGTAGCCATATCTTTTAGAATCTCTCCTTTTTCTAACCTTAGGCTGCGCAAAAAGTAAGCGAGTTTGGTCATTTTCTCCTCCTTATCTCTAACATTAGCCTGGTTGGCTAAATTTGTCAACCTTAACGGTTAACAATCCAACATGCTGACGTGATGGGATAAATACGCTATATTCTACCTATGAGTTTGAATTGTGGAATACTTGGACTTCCTAATGTTGGTAAGTCGACCATTTTCTCAGCCCTTACGGCAGTAAAGGCTGAGGCAGCAAATTATCCATTCTGTACGATAGAGCCTAATGTAGGCCGCGTTGCCGTACCAGATCCTCGCCTCAAAAAGATTAGCGAGTTGATCCCACCCAAAAAGGAGATTCCTGCTTTTGTTGAGTTTGTAGACATCGCAGGACTCGTTCGCGGTGCCTCCAAGGGAGAGGGGCTTGGTAACAAGTTCTTGGGCAACCTTCGTGAGGTAGGTATGCTCGTTCATGTGGTGCGCTGTTTTGAGAACGACGACATCATACACGTAGATAGCAGTATCGATCCGGTGCGAGATATAGAGACCATCGATATAGAGTTGGCACTCGCCGATCTCGAGGTGCTTGAGAAGCGATCACAGCGTCTCGAGCGTTCCCTCCGTATGGACAAGGATACCGCTAAGGCTGCCCGCAAGGAGCTCGAGGTTATCGATAGCCTCAAGGTACTTCTCGTTGAAGGAAGACCTGCTCGCGAAGCTGAGCTTGACGATGACGACTGGAAGCTTTTGTCTTCCTTTGGACTCATCACTGCAAAACCTGTGATATATGTGTGCAACGTCGACGAAGATGCCCTCGCCGCGGGAGGCAATGCCTTTGTTGATAAGGTGCGTGAGTTTGTGGGGCCAAAGGCCGGCGTACTCGTACTCTGCGGTAAAGTAGAGGCAGATATCGCAGAGCTCGAAACCGAAGAAGAAAAGACCGAGTTCCTCCAGATGATGGGGCTCGAAGTATCAGGACTCGATGCCCTCATTCGCATGGGCTATGAGACCTTGGGCCTGAGAACCTACTTTACTGCAGGTACTGACGAAAACCGAGCATGGACCTTCCATGAGGGTGCCAAGGCACCAGAAGCCGCCGGTATCATACATACCGATTTCCAGCGAGGCTTTATCCGTGCTGAGGTCTATCACTGTGATGATCTTTTTGAGCTTGGTTCGGAGCAGGCACTCAAAGAGCCGCAACTTTTAGATAGGCAGGCTGAAGACCAGCTCAAAACCAAGCTTGAAGATAAGTTTGCAGGTCAACTTGCAGAAGGAGAGAAAGCCGGCGTAGTGCTTCAGGGCATCAACCGCATTTTTACCGTTCTTTCTGAAGGGCAGGAATATCTCTGTGAGATTAAGGGCAAGAAGCTCAAAATCAAAGGAGAGGTAAACCCAATAGTAGCAGGAGACTATGTCTCTTTTGTGCCTTCTACCGAAGACAGTGGCATGATTACCGGTCGCCTGAATAGAGCCAATCAGCTTTGCCGCTGGAACCAGAAGCAGCGTCGCGTGCAGACCCTTTGTGC